>Ga0098074_1000099_pt1 | contig 84359 bp, 69 predicted proteins | sample 32_taG_FD_75064 | JGI IMG/M metagenome (GOLD analysis project Ga0098074, IMG submission 75064) | Marine viral communities from the Gulf of Mexico - 32_GoM_OMZ_CsCl metaG | ecosystem: Environmental > Aquatic > Marine > Oceanic | place: Atlantic Ocean: Gulf of Mexico | collected 2015-07-12 | reverse complement strand
TAACACACAAATAAACCGATATGGTTTATCCGCATTCTATTTTTTATTATTAAATCTATTTAAAATCATCATCATATCCAATTACAAGTATATATAATTATTTATACTCTTTGATCCATCTTATTGATTGTTCATCGTTTCTCTTCAAACTCTGTCGCGATGCTCCTGGACTAGACAGGATGAAAATGAAAAAAGTCCCATCGTGATTGGATAGAACTTTTATTGGCTAACGGTTTGCAGCTATGAAAGGTAGGGCTTTTTCTTGAATGTGGGTCTTGCCCTATCTTTTATAGATGCTGTTATACCTATTACCTAATAGATAAGATCTTCTTGAATTTTAAGATCGGTTAAATCAATTAAATACCTGCAAGCTTTGTAGAATATTTCTTTGTTAGTTCCTTTGTATCTTTTTAGCATTGGTGTCCATCGATAAATTACATGATATCTGTTTGGCGATGCTCCTTCAATAATCCATTCAGATCCATCAAGCCCCCTATCGAAATCATTAACCGTTTGACCCCAGAAGTTCAAAGTGTCAATATGTGATGTGAAATTTTTCCATTGTTCTAGCGTCAACTTCTTATCATTCTTTATTATTAATTTGCCCGGCTCATATCCGCCAGCCCCATCACATTTTCGCCAATATAGATGGATATCATTACCATCTTTCTCAATTCTTATAGAAACAGGATCATCGAATGTTCTTAACCATAAGAACCGGTAAGATTCGGTATTTGATGCTTTATTAAATAAAAGTGGTTCTTTCATAGCAAATAGATGCTTAGAAAACCAGTCTACTAAAAAATGGTCCGAACCCGGATATTGATTTGTATCTTTGAAAAGTTCATAGGGATAGTAATTTTGCATTGAATCTATCGGGACGTTTTTTTCATCTACAACAATGCTTCCATCCAGATATTTCTTCCGAGAGATGTCCTTTGCACTTTCTCCACACGACAATAAAAATATAGTCAATAAAATGCTTGCAAATAATATATTAAGCGTTACTCTCATAATTACCTTTAACGGTCTAGGCTATGCGCAGTGGCGGTTTCAAGACCACATACTTTTCAGCTTTGACCAAAAGTTTGATTTAGGCTCTGTTTTATCTCTTTGCTCATCAGCCGCCATTGTAGTATAGCCATTGTTGGCAACCGTTTTTACTTCTTTCAGTTCAAATTCCGTTTCGTTTTTCCAATTCACTTTATAGATTCCACCACCTTCATCAATTTCAGTTGCTTTAAAGTCAAATGATTTTAGAAACATAGTCAAACCTGTAATTCCGCCATAAGGATATCCGCAAGCAAAAAATTCAAGTCGCGCTTTTCCATTTCCGCTTTTTTTACATTCCAAAAATTCTATATCAACATTCTCAACAAGATGTTCTGTCATTGAATAAAAATGCCAAGTTCCTCCGTCAGCATTACTTGTCTCAAATTCAGGTCTTAAGTCCGAGTCAGCAAAATAATAGTGTTTTAGAGTGTAATCAGGAAAGTTGCCCAACCAATATTTGCCGGATTTATAATCTCCATTTTTTTTTGATGCCGAAATGAGGTCAAGAAGTTTAGTCAAGTCATTAAACTTGTCTTCATTGTTCATTTCAAATTCTATGTATTCGTTCTTTTCCAATGTGTTTTTTCAAATGGTTGCCAACAAATCGATATGTGTACCCTTACACATATCCTCTTTTATTTTCTTAAATCTATTCATCATTATCATTCAATCCAATTGTACGCAATGATAATGATTCTAAAATTGGCAAAGGCGCCTAACAAACATAGCACTTTGCTTATTTGGTGTTAGAAGTATCATTATATTTCAGAAGTAGTTATCATTTCAAGAAGTTTCTGCTTGTCAATTTTCCCCACTGCATAATCAAGCACTTCTCCGTTGGAATCAATAATAATTGTTGTGGGTGTTGCTTGAACATTGTATTTTTTTACAATTTCCTTCGTATTCGGGTCGTCAATATCAATGATTATAGGTATAACTGTAGCGTTAACTATTTCTTCAACCTCCTGATCAGCAAAAACTTGACGCTTCATGATTTGACAAGGAGAACACCATTTTCCAGTAAAAAAGAGCAAAGAGTTTTTGTTGGAATTAGCTGTCATTTCTTCAATCGACGAAATGTCCTTTTTCCAGTTAATTTCATTCGACGGTGCATAAAATGAATACCATGCATATCCAAGTGAAAGAAAAAGAAAAGTGAGCCAGAAAAATTTCCAAAATGGATGAGACTTCTTTTTTGTCGTTTTTCGATTTAAGTGATTATCTGTATTCATTCAATTTTGTGTTTTACTAAAAGTAGTCATATTTCTAGTGGTATGTTGCTAATTAGTCGATATGCAAAAACTTATGAAGCTATTAATTATTGAGATTTCATGATTGTATTTAGTATCATCTTAAACAACTTCACGTTCTTAGAATTACTTGACTCATCCTTCAGTTTGAAGAATTAACCACCTGAACTCTTCACAAATCACGTACAACTTACTCCTCGCACAACTCCTTCAAGGCTTCCAAGGCTTTTGGATAGGTTTCATTCATGTAAGACGTGAAATCTTCTGTGGTGTCAACGTCAACCGTTACAGTTGTGATTTCATCCTTTTCTTCAAAGGAATAGTTTTCGTAACCATTCGCCCATTTCTCCACGTCGGGACCAGAAGTGATTTCTTCGTCACCTTGCAACAAACCAATGTGCTGAATGGATACAAATTGATTGACGGTATTTCCTGCAATTCTAGAAACCATCCCTCCTTTTTCACCTTTCTCGTTGACACCAACAAACAGGATTTTTGAACCTTGATCCCAACTTCCTTCATAGGAAGAAGTAGGATTAAAAGGTTTCGTCCAATGCTCGTAGGTTGATTTCTGATTTAATCCCAACATGCAATCGTATACCTTAGCAACTGGCGCATGAATGTCAATTTGTAGTGTAATTTTTCCATTGCCTTCTCGTGTTATTTCTTCCTCATAAAATCATAGGCACCTTTTCGAAGCTGAATGCCGTATTCCAAATAGGCTTTCATGCACGCCAAGAAATTTGCCCATCCGCCTGCATTTTCTATGGCCCATTTCAAGTTCTCCTCGCTGAGTTCTTTTCCAAGCTCATTGACACGCACAATTGTACTGCCGTCTTGTAATTCTTCTAATGTGATTGTTACTCTTGTGTCTTGATCCCAAACAAAGGAAATCGACTTATTTTCTTCCACCTCGACAGATGTAATAGGAAAAGTGTCATCAAACTCGGGAAACTTCCACACAACTTCCGCTCCAGTGACAAGTCGACCTGTACTTTCTGAAATAAAATACTTCGTCATTCTTTTTGGATCCACAATTCCTTCAAAAACCACCTTCACTGGCAGTTGAATTTGGATGATTGCTTTTGGTTCGAGATTCATTGTAGTGATTTTTGTCTATTCTACCTGTTATAATTGATTACTCATACTTCCATTAAAATTAAGAAAAAAGACAAGACTATTATTTCTTCTACGGGTAAAAATGCAATCATCAATATACAATGTTTAACTCATTTGCATCTTCATTCACCTCAATCCATTCCGCACCAAAATGTTGTTTCGGGTCAATAATTTCTGTAATCATTAACCATTTTGTTATATAAGTAACCTTTACATACCTCTTATTATAGCCCAACGCACCAACATCTTGCATTTGAAACTCAACTTGTTTGAAACTATAATGTTTATGTTCGTATAAAATCATTTGAGTATTCCAACTTGAAATTGAAAAGAGATATCCTAGAAAACCTCGCTGAGATAAAACAATTGAAAAACTCAAAACAAGAATAATTGAAGTAATACCAATTTTACTATTCCAACTACTAGACTTATAAACGAATAAGTTGTACAATAAAATTACTGGAGTTGTGAGCACTGATCCATAATGAATAAAGGTCTTTATTGAATTTCCTTTTATTTCAAGAATTTCGAAAACATCCAATACATATAATAATACCATCAATACATAAATGATATTAATCATTGGGATAAAAAACTTCTTGACCCTACTCATAATTAAATTGTTTACTTCCCATCGTTTGACTACAGATGTCAATGTAAATTCCGTGACCTATTTTTTCACATCCATCCTATTTACTTTCTCTAGGATGTAGTTAAAATACGATTTCGGTTTCCAATTCTCTTGAATGAAATAGGCTTCTTTCAGTACTGGTTCAAGCTCTTTAAAATCGAACCACAGTAATTCTTTTTCACCAACAATTTCATACGCTTCATTTCGTTGATGCACAACTGGACAAATCGACTGAATCACGCGTTTTTTCTCAACTCCTTTCTTGTTCAATAAAATTCGCACGCGCACTTTGTATTTGATGATATCCTCATCTTGGTACCAACGATAATCACGCGGTTCATAGACATAATTGACCATTCCATCTTCAGAAATGATAATGCTGTCTTCGCCAAATTCTGTTGACAAAGGAAAGTCTGACATCGGACCAAAATTTCCTAATGCGAATGCATAAATTTCTCTGATTTCAGCTGAATTGACAAATGTTTCTTGAGCTGCTTTATCCAATATCGGAAAGCGCAATTCACCATCATCCTTTGGTCCAAAACCAAATGCATCCGGATCGCTTGGTAAATACGATTGAATGGTTCCGTCAATGATCATTGGATGTAAAATTGTCCACAGATTATCTTTTCGATTATTGAAAGAGGATTTGTACTTATCGTAGTTCATCAATCCACTTCCATCTACAGTTACATCGGCATTGTAAGTCCATTTTTCACTCCATGCTTTAGAATTTGGCTTAAATAAAACTGAATCTTGATCGATGTCGAGTTCAACAATAACAACTTTTTCGTACAAACTAGTTGATTCAGTTGGATTGATTGCTGCCGTTGTCGCGATGAACAATACAGCAAATGCAATAAAGAGAAAATGTGTTTTTTTCATGTGTAAGCTTAAGTTTTTATAGTGAAGTAGTTGTCTCTCCTTCAGTTGACATTAATTGTGATGAAATATACACAAGATCTTTCAATCATTCAATGAGTTGATGCCTTGATCTCTTAACTGAGCCAAATGTGCTTTCATCGTTGCAACTTGTTCAGCAGGATGACCTTGCCAACTTCTCACCTCTCCTATTACTTTAAACGGTTCTTTCGAACGATAGGATTTCGTGGGATTACCAGGAAACTTTTTATCCGTCAAATCCGGATCGTCTTCAATTTCACCAGTTGGTTCCACCAAATAAATTCGCTCTGCCCCATCACCAACAGCTAGTTCTGCACCCCAAATTGCGGCATCCAATGTGGCAGATAAGAAGATGTATTTTGCATTTTTTCGTTGACCAAAATTGGAATTGAATCCAACTTCAATGAAGTCTCCTATCTCTAACTCGGCTTTCGTACCGTGAAAATAAGTTTGTGCAAATGGTGTTGCGTTGTTAGAAGTTGGTTTAGCTTCATCGCTATCTTTTGTAGTATTCGATTTGGTTGACATACTGTGCTTCTGTTTGGTGGATAATCACAAATATACTACCGATCAATCACATCTAATAATTTCATATCTATACTTTTGATTTATTGTTTGGGAAATATTTAAATAGTAAACCTCTCTATTTTTTGATATTCCTCTACAAACTCATCAATTCCTTAAAACGAATGGCTTGTCTTCGTGAAATCTCCACCTTCTCTCCTTCACGCAATTCAACCAATAATCCACCGTTGAACCAATTTTCGATGTGAGAAATCCACTGTGTATTGATGATGAATTTACGATTCGCTCGAAAGAAATATTCAGAATCCAAACGTTCTTCAAAACTGTTCAAGGAACGTAAAATGAGTGGACGAAAATTGTCGAAATACACTTTCACATAATTGCCATCCGATTCTAGCATACGGATTTTTGAAACATCAACAAACCAACATTTTTCACCATCTTTAATGAATACTTTGTCAGTGATTGTCAACACTTTCTTGCGCTCCAAGTCCGTATTACTCGTTGATTCCACTGAATCTTCTTCTTCACGCTTGTGCAATTTTCCGATGGCATCTTTCAAGCGTTCAGGATCGACTGGTTTCAACACATAATCCAAGGCATTGACTTCAAAGGCTTTTAGTGCAAATTCATCGTAAGCTGTGATAAAAATTACGTATGGAATTTCCTCCAATTGTTTCAACATTTCAAAACCCGACATTCCAGGCATGTTGACATCTAAGAAAATCAAGTCAGGACTGTGCTCTCCAATTTTCTCAATTCCTTCTTGTCCGTTTTTCGCTTCGTCGATGATGTCAATCTCCAAGTAATCTTTCAACAAGGATTTTAATTCTTCACGCGCCAATCGCTCATCGTCGATAATGATTGTTCTAAATGTTTTCATACTTTAAATGCTAATGTTGCAATCACGTTATTCTCTTCTTCCTTCAAAATAAATTCAGCTTTTCCGTTGAATTGAATGTCTAATCGACGAATGGTATTTGCAATTCCAATTCCTGTATCGCTGTTATTCCCTAATTCTCCAGAGTTGATAACTTGAATCAATACTTCTTCCTCCGTTCGTTTTGTGCAAATCAAAATTTCTCCACCATGCATGATATTGGAAATTCCATGCTTAATGGCATTCTCCACCAACATTTGCAAACAAAATGGTGGAATTTGAAAATCATTCAAACGATCGTCGATTTCCCATGTCACAGTTAAACGTTCTTCAAAACGCATTTTTTCTAATTCCAAATAATGAGAAACCATTTCTAATTCTGTAGAAAGACTCACTAAATCTTCTTTTCCAATTATGAGCGATTTGCGCAATAAATTCGACAAAGTCGTCACTGAATTCTTTGCTTTTGCCGGTTCAATGTCAATCAATGCTCGAATGCTATTCAATGAATTGAACAAGAAATGTGGATTGAGTTGTGATCGTAAATTTTTTAATTCAATTTCATTTTTAGAAGATTCCAAACTCAAATTATTGAGCTCCTGCGCTTTCGATTTCTGAAAATAATGAATGGTGAAATATATGGCATTCCAGAACAGTACAAGCACGGAAATTGCCAAAATATTGATGAAAACGGCTAAGAAATTGAGAGGTTCTTTTGCCGGGTCAATGAGATAACCAAAAATGACTGATCCTAGCGAAATGACAGCAGAACAAATAAATGAGCTGATAATCACACGGGGAATAACATTGACCAACTTCATATCTAGCCATCCGAGTTTAATACTCAATCGACTCATAAGATGCGTGAAAATGATTCCAAGAACAACTAAGTTGAGCAATTTCAACACCAGTTCCAGCGTAACATCCTTTGGTGAATCATTGTAGGTTGCCAATAAAATCAGAACGGCATAGGTGCACCATCCTGTGAGTTGTGCAATCCAATAAATGACTTTGTTACTTCGCATGTTAACAAAAATAAATCTATTTTCTCTTTTTGTTCCGATTAACTGATAATTGGTAACTTTCACTGGTCATTTGGCAAATATTCAATTTGAACTATTTTTTGTAAGCTTGTATTTCTGTGAAAAAAATCGCGTTTTTATTCTGCTTTTTGTGTTCTGTAGCCTACGGACAATCGCTCATGCGTTCAAAATTCGGAGCATCCCTTGGCTTGGTAGTTAACATTGGTACTCATCAACGAAGTGTTGGAATCGCAGCGAAAGCTTATTATACCGATTATTTTTACCAAATCAATCTTGGTAGCACTTTTACTTTTAGCGGTTTGAACTACGGAAACAGAAAAAACTACTTTGAAGCAAGAAACTATTTAGGAGTATTATTATTGGCCGGAAAAAACACCTCTCCGATTGATTTTGAATTGGACGGATTAAATCATCAAACAGCTCATAACTACGGTGTTGGATTCAATTACTTGTACTATTGGGACAATGCGCAAACATCACAACTTTCAGGAGGTTTTGGTCTTCATATCCACAATGTTGGAATACGGTTTGAGAATGATGTTTTTGGCGGACAAGCTAGAGATCGATTTAGAACGGGGCACATTGCTATGAGCTACCGAACAAGCAATTTCAAATACAACGCTGGAACTTATTTTTGGACTGGTGAAACAGAAGGCACAACGTGGCACAAAGAACCTACTGACGAATGTCCGAATGGATTTAAAATTCTCGAAGACAGGCCGTATGGAAGAACGAGTCATGGAATACTTTACGGAGGAGTTCTAGTCAATGTTCCGTATGGAAACACCGTCCATTGGAGAATGGGAATTGACAGCGAAAATGTACGAAATACCTTGCAAAACAAATTGATTCACGACGCCATCATTTTACCAAAAAAACTTCGTCATTACACACCACACTATCCGCGTTTGGATGAAAATGGTTGCATTACATTTGATGCTACAAAAGTGAGAAAAGATCGATTCTTTCTGCAATTTGGCACGAATGACAGTTGGGGGAATTAAAAACTCGTGCTTTGAAGTGATGCACTTTTAATTCACCACTGAGGCGCACCGCGAAGCAGCACCGAAGGTAAAAGTCTCGAAGTTAACTTGGTATTTACGCTGCTGCCTTTGGCGGTTTTCATTTTTCATTTTTAATTTTTAATTCTTAGTTGGCTTCGCTGCTGTCTTCATTTTTCATTTTTCATTTTATTAACCACATGCAACACAATTCACATTTTATCCGTCTCAATGTTTAGAATTAAACAATTCTTAGTAAATTGCAGAACTATAAACTCACTACGTTATGTATAAAAACTACACGCTAATCATTGCATTGATTGCATTCTCACTCAATTTCAATGCACATTCTCAATGTACTGCTGGTTTCAATACCGTTATTGTACAAATCATTCCAGACAATTATCCTCAAGAAATTTCATGGGAGTTAAGAGCCAATGGTAACCTTGTTGCGAATGGCGGATCTGTTGGAGACACCGTTTGTGTCCCTTCAACACAATGCATCGAACTAAAAATGATTGATAGTTTTGGTGACGGAATTTGCTGCAACTACGGAAATGGTTCTTACAATTTAATTGTGAATGGAGTTGTGGAAGCAACTGGTGGAAATTATGGATTCAGTGAAACAGTGAATGCCAATTGTCCTCCTGGAACATCGTGTGAAAACCCAATTGCGATAGGAACAGGAAGTTTTACTGCTCCAATGGCGAACTCATGGTATGAATTTACGGCACCAACAACAGGAATTTATACTATTTCAACATGTGCAGGAAATACATGCGATACAAAGATTTGGGTATACGATGCATGTACATCAAACATCAACGAAACCAATACAGGAACTCAATTCTACGATGATAATCAAGGTGGTTGTGGCGAGCAAGCTGTTGTTGAGGCTTACATGGCTGCGGGACAAGTTTTCTACATTCGCATTGGTATAGATGGAAGTACAACGTGCGGAACATCACAAATTCCATTTGTTATCACCTACGATGGACCAGTAGTCGGTTGTATGGATCCAAATGCATGTAATTATAATCCGATTGCTTCTTCGGCTGGACAATGCTATTATTATCCAGATCCAAATTGTCCTTTAGGTCCAGATTTGATCATTTTAGAAAGTGCTGTTGAAAGTTCATTGAATATGCGAACAGAAGTAGCAACTAACTGTATGGTGGAAGAAGGTTGTATGAATGGATATGGAAATAGAACTGTCATCGCTTTTGATACGCACATACAGAACATTGGTCAAACAGACTACTACATTGGAAATCCAACAAACAATCCTTCTCAATTTACGTTTGGAAACTGTCACGGGCATGCTCACTACGAAGGTTATGCTGATTATGTATTGTACAAACCAAACGGGACATCGATTCCAATTGGTCACAAAAATGGTTTCTGTGTCATGGACTTAGAGTGTCAAAATGGTGGTACAGCACAATATGGTTGCAGCAACATGGGAATCACAAAAGATTGTGGTGATATTTATCACAACGGATTAGATTGTCAATGGATTGATGTGACAGATGTCGATACTGGAGAATACATTTTAGCCATTAAAGTCAACTGGGATCAATCTCCAGATGCTTTGGGAAGATATGAATTAGGGTATGACAATAACTGGGCACAAGTGTGTATCAGAATTACAAAAGATGCAAACGGTGTTATGGGTTATGTGATGTTGCCAAACTGTCAACCTTATTATGATTGCGCTGGTGTGATGTATGGAAACTCAGTGGTTGACTGTGAAGGAAATTGTGGTGGTTCTGCTGTGCGAGGAGATGTTGATTTGAACTCTGTCATAGAACTCAATGATGCTGTGCAATATGTCAATGGAATTTTAGCCAACAGTATTTCACCAACGGATTGCAAAGACATTACAAGTGATGGAGCGATTACAGTTTGGGATGCAGGAATAGCACAAAAATGTGCATTGAAAGGAGCTCCAAACAACAATTATTGCGAATTCCCAAATACTGTTGTCAACACAAATCAATATGCCGAATTAGGATATACAGTGGTAAATCCAACGCAACAATATGTTGACATTTACATTCGCAATCCAGACAGCAAAATTGTTGGATATGAATTCAATGTATCGGGAATTGAAATTGCAACAGTGGAAAATCTAATTGATCCATTGGTTTATCCAGCAACTCCACAATTTACATTTGGTGGAACAAAAGTTGTTTGTCTTTCTTATCAAGACAGTTTGATTCCTAAGAACACTGCTCCTGCTCCATTGTGTCGAATTTATTACACACAATTAACAGGACCAACCATTTGTATTGACGAAGTTATTCATGTATTGAATGCAGATTATCAACCAATTGTTACATCGACTTATTTAGGTTGTAACGCCTCTGCAGGAGTAAATGAAGTAGGAATGCAGAATTTCAATCTTTATCCAAATCCTGGACAAGATATTGTGAACATTCAACTACAAGTGAAAGCAGAAGATCATTTCAAAGTTCTTTTAGTGGATGCAACTGGTAGAACATTGATGGAACAAAAATTGGAAACAGGTGCCATGGAAACGACATTGGATGTCGCACATTTATCGAATGGAATATATCAAGTGATTTTATCGAATGGAAGCACATCAACAGTGAAAAGTTTGTCCATTTTAAAATAAGAAACTCATTAAACAGTAAAATCCAGGCTTCTTTTGATGTCTGGATTTTTTTTATTTCTACCTTTATCTCTATGCGCTTAACTATTGGATATTCATACATACTACTCCTTATCACAGTTTCTTCCTGCGGTTTATTTGCTCCTTCCGCACAAAAAACAACTACTAGAAGTTTGACCGATGCTCCGTACGACGCAATCATAGTACCTGGTGTTCCTTTTCAAGACTCAACCTGGAGTAAAACCATGGAAGCGCGCGTGAAATGGTCTTATTTCTTGTACCAAAATGGATACACCAAAAATGTGATTTATTCTGGATCTGCAGTTTATACGGCTTATACTGAAGCCAAGATAATGGCACTGTATGCAGAAGGAATGGGAATTCCAAAAGAACATATATTCATTGAAGACAGAGCTGAACATAGTACCGAAAATGTCTATTACTCTTATCAAGTCGCGAAAAAAGAACATTTTGATCACATTGCGTTGGCGACAGATCCTTTTCAAACAAATTCTTTGCGCTCATTCATTAAGAAGTTTGAATTCCCCATTGCATTGATTCCAATTATTGAAGATACTTTGATTCAATATCCAGTACCAACTCCCAAGATTGATCCTTCATCTGCAATGGTTGAAGGTTTCGTTTCAATTGTCGAACGTGAGTCTTTTGGCAAACGATTGAAAGGTACAATGGGACAAAACATTCGTTGGAAAGAAGAAGATTTGAAGACAAAACGATTGAAGAAAAAATACGGTGATCGGATTACGAATTGAGAATTACGGATTGAGAATTACGGATTATGGATTGCGGATTACGGAATTACGGATTGCGGATTGCGGATTGCGGATTGCGGATTGCGGATTATTAATTTAGGGTTAATTTCATTTATTATTGGCTGAATAAACCCAGCTCGCATTCATTTTTCCACCATCCGCCGAATTTTACAACTATTTATTAACTTTTACTATGCCGACTTGAATGAATGTATTAACTTTGCGCCCCGTAGTTACAATTCATTCAATCAATGTCAAATTCAACAAAATACGTTTTTGTAACAGGGGGTGTTGCATCATCACTTGGTAAAGGAATTATATCCGCTTCATTAGCAAAACTTTTGCAAGCAAGAGGGTTTTCAACAACCATTCAAAAATTAGATCCTTACATCAACATCGATCCAGGAACTTTAAATCCTTACGAGCATGGAGAATGTTTCGTAACAGACGATGGAGCTGAAACAGATTTGGATTTGGGTCACTACGAGCGTTTTTTAAATGTTCCTACATCACAAGCAAACAATGTTACAACTGGTCGTATTTACCAATCAGTGATCGACAAAGAGCGTCGAGGTGAATTTTTAGGAAAAACGGTTCAAATCATTCCTCATGTAACGGATGAAATCAAAGAACGCATTCAAATCTTAGGAAATAAAGGAGAATACGATATTGTAATCACTGAAATTGGTGGAACAGTTGGAGACATTGAATCATTGCCATACGTTGAGGCTGTTCGCCAGATGAAATGGGAATTGGAAAATGACTGTATTGTTGTTCACTTAACACTCGTACCTTATTTGGCCGCAGCTGGTGAGTTGAAAACAAAACCAACACAACACTCAGTAAAACAATTATTGGAATTGGGTGTACAACCAGATGTATTGTGCTGTAGAACAGAACATGAATTGGACTTGACCTTGCGTCGCAAGATTGCAAAATTCTGTAACGTTAGCATGAACGCTGTCATTGAATCACGCGATGCGGAAAGCATTTACGATGTTCCATTGTTGATGCAAGCAGAAGAGTTGGACAAAGTAGTATTGGAGAAATTGCATTTACCGACTCGTTCCATTCCAAATTTAGATAGTTGGAAAGACTTTTTAACACGTTTAAAAAATCCACAAAAAGAAGTCAAAATTGGATTGATTGGAAAATATGTTGAATTAAAAGATGCATACAAATCAATTTCAGAAGCATTCATCCATGCAGGAGTTGCGAATGAGACGAAAGTGAATGTGCAATGGATTCACTCTGAAAAATTGACAGAAGAGAACATTCAAAGTGAATTGGAATCATTGGATGGAATTTTAGTTGCACCAGGATTTGGTTCAAGAGGAATTTCAGGAAAAATCCAAGCTGTGAAATATGCACGTGAGAACAAAGTGCCATTCTTTGGAATTTGTTTGGGAATGCAATGTGCTGTGATTGAATACGGGCGCCATGTCCTTGGTTGGTCAGACGCACACACAACTGAAATCTCTGAAGACTGTGAATATCCAGTAATCAGTATGATGGAAGAGCAAAAAAACATTGCCAATTTAGGTGGAACAATGCGTTTGGGAGCTTACAAATGTCAGTTGAAACCAGGTTCTAAGGCATCAATGGCTTACAATACAGATGTGATCAAGGAACGTCACAGACATCGTTATGAATTCAACAATTCATTCTTGGATGCATACGAACAAGCCGGAATGATTGCTACAGGTAAAAATCCTGAAACTGGATTGGTTGAAGTTGTGGAAATTCCAGAACATCCTTGGTTTGTTGGAGCACAGTTTCACCCAGAATACAAAAGTACAGTAGCCAAACCTCATCCATTGTTTGTTGGATTTGTGAAAGCTGCATCAGAGAATAGAAAATAATGACTAAAGTGCACTTCAACAAAATTGCAGTGTGCTTTGAGCTTGAAAAAAGATAAATAATAACTATGGATAGAAATACCATCATTGGGTTAGTAATCATCGGAACAATTCTTTCCGTTTTTACGATACTCAATCAACCTTCACAGGAAGAAATCGACCAAAAACAAAAGGAATTGGCTCAACAAGCTGCTGAAAAAGCAAAGTTGGAGACAAAAATGAAAGAAGAGTCAGAGAAATCAATTGTATTGAAAACAAATACATTGGTTCCAAAATTGGACGAATCTGGCGTTCAATTGCAAAAAGATGGCGGTTTGGTTTATTTGGATACTGTTACAAACCAAGATACGGTTGTATTTAGCACTCCAAAAGGAACAGAAACAAATTCTGAGGCCGCTACACCTTCAGATAACTTCAAAGGTCAACTTGTTTACCTAGAAAACGATAAATACATCATTTATTTCAACACCAAAGGTGGAATGGTGGCTTCTGTTGCTTTGAAGGAGTTTGAATCATATACTGATTTCGCTAAAAATGATGGTAAAATCACACCGTTGAAGTTGTTCAGAAATGGTGATGCTGTCAATCAGTTAGTTTTCCCAATGAACGGTAAAAACATTGAGACAAGCAAGTTGCCATTTACGATTAAAGCGAAAACAGACAAATCAATCGTGTTTGAAACAAGTTTAGGAGACGGAAGAACGATTGAAAACCGTTATACTTTGACAGACAATGCTTACGATTTGGATTACACCGTTGCCATTAAAGGATTTGATGGTGTTGTAAACCCAAAGAATGTTGCATTGAACTGGAATGTTGCTTATAGAAAATCGGAGCGTTTGTTCAGCGAGCAACGAAGAGTTTCAACTATTTGTTATGATTACTCTGAAGAAGGATTTGATTATTTAAGTGAAATGTCATCCGACGAAGAAGAAGCTGAAGACAATGTGAATTGGGTTGCTTACAAACAAAGCTACTTCTCTTCTATTCTATTACCAGAACAACCATTCAAGAAAAAAGGAACGGAATTCGAAGTAGAAAGCTACGAGGAAGGTCATCCAAGAAACTGGACGCACTTGAAAGATTACTCATCAACAATGAACTTGGGATTGAGCAATACTGAAAATGCAACCTTCACAATGAATTGGTTCTTTGGTCCAAATGACTATGATGTATTGACTAGTTATGACCAAGATTACGATGACATTTTAAATTACGGTTGGGGAATTTTCCGTTGGATCAATATTTACGCTGTACAACCTTTGTTTACTTTCTTGAGTTCATTTGGTGCAATCAGCATTGGAATTGCGATTTTGTTATTGACAATTGTATTGAAATTCGTTTTGATGCCAATTCAATGGAAAATGTACACTTCATCTGCTAAGATGCGTATCTTGAAACCAGAAATTGATGAATTGAACGCAAAATATCCGAACAAAGAAGACGGAATGAAAAAGCAAATGGAAATGATGACATTGTACCGAGAATCTGGTGCTAGTCCACTTGCAGGATGTGTTCCAATGCTTGTGCAAATGCCTATTTTATTGGCCGTTTTCCGATTCTTCCCTTCAACGTTTGATTTACGTCAAAAACCATTCTTATGGGCAGAGGATTTATCAAGTTACGATTCCATTTACGACTTAGGATTCAACATTTGGCCGTATGGTGACCACGTGAGTTTGTTTACTTTGTTAATGGCTGCAACAACATTGATTTATACGAAAATCAACAGTGGACAAATGCAAACTCCACAGCAACCAGGAATGCCAAACATGAAGGTGATCATGTACATTTTCCCATTCATGATGATTTTCTTCTTCAATAACTATTCAGCAGGTTTGAGTTATTACTATTTCATTTCAACATTGATGTCGATTGTGATTATGATTTTAATCAAACAATTCTTTGTGGATGAAGAGAAGTTGAAATTGAAAATGGCTGAACGCAAGGCAAGCCGTCAAGCTGAAGGAACAAAAGTGAAAAAGAAATCGAAGTTCCAAGAGCGTTTAGAGCAAATGCAAAAAGCGCAACAGGAGCAGATGAAAAATCGCAAGAAATAAAAGGCCAAGGCTTTTGATGAATCGCAATTTCGAAAGGAGTTGCGATTTTTTTGTTTCAATTTAAGACTAATTAACACTGGCTCAAACAAAAACAAACCAATGTTCACGTATTTTTGAGGGTATCAATCACCGAACAATATGAAAACAACACTTTCCATTCTAGCATTCGCGCTTGCCTACATTTCCAATGCTCAAACCGTTGTAGATTATACCATCAAGTACACTCCAGATATTGCAACAAAAGGATTACTTGTAGAAATGGTTTATAAAACGAAAAAAGCCCAGGATTCCATCTATTTGCATTATTACAATGATGGTTGGGGCGAAAGCGATTTGTTTAACTGTCTTTCCATTCAGTCTTCTGATAACCCTGAAATGACCATTGAGCAAAATCGAGATAGCAATCGCTTGATTGTTCATTATCCTAAATCGAAAAGAATCACATTCACCTACCGCATTCAACAAGATTATCCGGGTGACAGCATTGATATATTCAATCGTCCAAAAATGAGCGATACTTATTTTCATATTTTGGGAAGATCGTTATTCGTTGTGCCAGAAGACGTATTTGCCGACAATGAGCAACGGATTGAAGCCAAGATTCATTGGGAAGGATTTCCAGAAAACTATGTCATTCACAACACTTTTGATTCGCAAGAACAATCACAAACGATAAAAACGTCGCTGCACGGAGGATTGTACCATTCCTTGTTTGTTGGCGGTGATTATCGATTGTATCCCTTTACTGATCACAAAAAAGAAATTGTTTTTGCCGTGCGAGGAAATTGGTTGTCGGACTACTCTGATGATCAAAAAATGCTTGCTGCATTACAACGAACGGTGCAAACGCAACGTGAATTTTGGAACGATTATGAGCGTGACTATTACACAGTGATTATGTCGCCAACTGTGACACAAAACGACAGTTTGTTTAAAGGTCAAAGTTCAACTGGTTCAGCCGTTAAGAATGGGTTCATGTTGCAATCATCCAATAATCCTTTCAATCAATTTTATGTTTTGAACTACATGTTCAACCACGAAATGATGCATGAATGGATTGGTTTAACGATAAAGAATGAACATGAAGAATTGAATTATTGGTTCAGTGAAGGATTTACGGATTATTACACGTACAAAAATAGAGTGCGCAGTGGTGATATGAGTATAGAAGAATGGCGAGAATCATTCAATAAAGATGTTTTGATGGCCCACTACTCCAATCCTGAAAGAAATCGACCGAATTACATCATTGTCGATGATTTTTGGAAGAATCGAAATGTGGAAAAGATTCCTTATCGTCGCGGAGCTATTTTTGCATTTTGGTTGGACAATAAAATCATGAAATGCAGCAATTACAAATTATCATTGGATGATTTCATGCGCGAATTGTTGGTCATTAGTAAAACGAAGAATCTCCACTTGACAGATGAATTGTTTCTTACAGAAGTAAAAAAATACATCAAGGATGAAGACATCAGTTATGAATTTCAGAAGTACATTTTAGTTGGCGAAGATATTCCATTCACGCAATCTGATTTAATTGATTGTTTTGATGTTGAATTCAATAAAGAAGTTCCGCAAATCGTTTTGAAGGAAAGTGCAGTGAAGTATATTATAAAGCAATAAAAAAGCCTCCTATTTCTAGGAGGCTTCGTTCTATACTTTTTTGTCTATTGAACGACAATTGATTTTTGAGTTGTTACACCGTTTGCAGTCACTGCTACAATGTACATTCCTTTTTGCAATTTCTCTGTTTCAATAGTTGCGTTCATGATTGTACCATTGAACGATTCATTGTGACACATTCTACCTTTTGTATCAATAATAGCCACTTCTACGCCCTCAACTGAAGTTCCAAATTGAATGCTAAACTTCCCATTGTTTGGATTAGGATAAATTGCAAATTCATCTGAATTCAACTCATCAATTCCAACACAGTTGTCAAACGTTACAGTAATTGTATCAATTAATATACAGTTAGAAGCATCTACCACTTCTGCAATTACAGTTTCAGCTGTTACTACAGGATATACGTTCCAGTTGTTATTTACTCCATTCCAAGTATACGAAACGTATCCAATTCCCGGTTCAATCACGTAAGGGATGTGACCAGGACACAAAGATGTATCCGCACCAAGGTCCAAAGTATTAAATGTAAATTCAATTTCTGCAGGACATCCTACTGGACTTCCACCTGGAGTTAACACGATTGTAGCTTCAGCATCAACATAACCTAAAGTCTCAGATGAACCTCCATAGTTTCCAGAACCTTCGTAATGGAAGTACAAACGATTATTTCCTGGATGGTATGAAAAGGAAGCCATGTCAGAAGAACCTGGTAATTGAGAAATTGGACTATACAAGTCTGTTTCTAAATCATGAGCAACAATTTGACCATTCATCCATTCTCTATAATAGGCTACATAATTTACACCATCGAAACCAAGATTTCCCCAATCGGCAAATCCTTCACTCCCATACAACGGGAAACTATATTGACCAATTGAATCTACTGTACCTGAGGAAACATCAACAACATAAAGAACATCACCATTGTACAATCCTAATTTACCGAAACCAGATAATATTGCACTTTGATTTGGACCAACTTCCATGTCAATCGACTGACTCAATGGAATATTACTTCCTGTTAATGCTAAATCAGCATCCATTTCCGCTATCGCATTTACAGTATATACTCCTGAAAAAGAATTTGGTAAGGCAGATGTAGTAGTATTATAGATAGTCCAAATTTTTCTATCTGATAAATCTGAAAAAATACCATCACGAATTGGCAATGCAACACCGGCAGTTAACAAGTCTAAATCATATCGCGCAGTCATGTTATCTCCCACAATATACACCGTAGAATCTGTCAAGGCTATTCCTCCTCTGTCATCTCCTGTAACCATATCGTGATCGATGTACACTACATTATCATTTGTAACTGTATCAAGAGTAAAAGTTCCTGTTCTTGAAAATCTAGAAGTGTAAATGATATCTGGACTCTGAGTAACTGGACCATAAACGTACGCAACCGCTGTATCAATCGGCATCATGTGATCTACATCATAGCTGTAAATAAATTCAGCATTTGGACCGCCAAGAACAGGTGAATTTCCACCTTCACATACCAAATAAGATTGAGCTCCTGGTGAATTTCCAACCTTAATAATAGTACTTGCACTCGTTGTACATCCAATTGCATCAGTTCCTGTATATGTAAAAGTATAATTACCTGGTGACAATGCAGCTGGATTAAAAGTCAAGCCTGAAACTCCAGGTCCAGATAATGTTCCACCAGCTGGTGACACTGTGAAATTGGCACTATTGTGATTACAAACAAAGTTAGTATCTGCTAAAATTGACGCAAATTCTACTGGAGTTCCAGCGGCACAATAATCATACTCCAACCTTACACGAACGCGCAAAGTAGTACAGAAAAAATCCACTTGATTTGTCGGCACTAATGAAATGGTCCAGCTTCCTGCTGTTTGCCATGCATCTAAGTTAGCGCCAGGAAATGATATCAAAGTTGAATCTTCAGGTGCGCAATCTCCTAAAGAAGTGTTCGTTGATGCACCTATCAACATTGTCACAGTTTGGTCGTAAACATTTAAATGTTCTCCTGGATCACCAAAATCACCTTCATAATACACCATCAATCGTGCTGAACCATACCCGCCTAATGGCATTCCCATAAATGTAAAATCTAGGGTGTCTTCGTATTGAACAATTGTGTCATAAGCAGTTCCATTGGCATCTGCCGTTGCCCAGCTTGAATAGGTTTGAGCGTAACTGTTGCCTTCAACAAAGCAAAGTACACCTAGCAATAGTAAGTAAATTGTTTTCATAAAATATTAAGTTAAAATATGAAACGAAATTAGGTAATAAATGAATTGAAAATAAAAGAATGTTGCGAACAGTAAAACACAATTGAAATTCATTAACAACACCATATTAATGACAAAATAAATGCGTCAAACGATGTTTATATTTATCTTGAAAATGAGTAAAATCAAGCAATACAGAACTATCAATCACAATAAAATAATCAATAATTATTATACAATTGAGTCATTCACAACATTATCATTTTTTTTTTTCAATGCTGCATTCCTTACTTTTCTGTCTTTGCAACAATCGCAGCCACCGTTGCGTCACTTGTAACATTCACAACCGTTCTGCACATGTCTAACAAGCGATCTACAGGTAATACAAAAGCCACCCACAATGGATTCAAGCCAACAGATGTGAGTACAATCATCAACATGATTAAACCTGCGCCTGGAACGGCTGCTGCACCAATTGAGGCCAATGTTGCGGTACCTACGATTCCTAATTGTTGCATCAATGACAAATCGATATCATGATATTGTGCTAAAAACACCACTGCAACTGCCTGGTACAAAGATGTTCCATCCATGTTCACTGTTGCGCCAATCGGTAAAACAAAATCAGATACTTTTTTCGGGATTTTTAAATTTTCCTCTACACACTGTATAGTAACTGGTAAAGTAGCTGCACTTGAGCTTGTCGAAAAAGCCAAAACCTGTGCAGGTGAAAGTCCTTTGTAGAATGCTGAAAGTGACATTTTTACGCCAAAGATCTTTAACATCATTGGGTAAAAAACGAAAAGCATTATCATCAACCCCAAAAGAACAATTAAACTATAATACCCTAAATCACCTAGAATTTTCATTAACTCCGCTGGTGAACCAGCTTTTTTAGCCAAAACGCCTGCCATTAAACAGAATACAAAAAATGGTGCTGCAACCATAATGATATTCACCATTTTGATGAAAACTTCATTCATTCCTTCAAAAAATGAACGAACAGTTATTGTTTTTTCAGTAGGCAACAAAGACATACTAATTCCAAAGAACAAGGCAAAGAAAATCACCTGCAACATCAAACTGCCATCACTCATGGCTTGCACGATATTGCTTGGAACCATATCAACCAGTGGTTGCAATGGTCCGGCATTTTTAGTCTTTTGAGCGTTGTCGTTTTTAGTAGCGACTTCAGTATACTCTTTACTCAACGTATCAGCATCCATTTTCTGCTTCACTTCATTAATCAATGAAGGATCGGCAGTAGCTAGTACATTCTTACCGTTAATTGTTGGAATATTGTTTTGTTGTGCCCACAATTCATATTCTAAACGATTTTCAGTCCGTTGTTTCGCATCTGATATTTTTCCAGGTTGAAATACATTGACAACCATTAAACCTATAGAAACAGCAGCAACGGTTGTAATCAAATACAACCCAAGTGTTTTGAATCCCATTCGACCCAATTGAGATGGAGAGCCTAAGCCTGCAACACCAGTGATAATTGAGAAAAGAACTAATGGGACAGCAATAAATTTCAAGCAATTGATGAAAATAGTACCGAATGGATCAATCCAGTCGATTGTAAATTTATTCCATCCAAATTGTCCTGATATCAGTGCCCAACCCATTCCTAGTACCATGGCAATGATAATTTGCCAATGCAGCGCAATTTTCTTCATGCGCTAAAAATAATCATTCTGTTGAACAAAATGATTTAGAGGGATATCGAAGTTGGGGGAATTTGGTGGGATTGAGAGTGGAAAGAGGTTAATCTATTGTTTTTCAATACGTTCGCAATATTGCGAATTCCCGAATTTGCGAATTTGAGATGACCCAAATTTCCGAAGAGTCGAAGTTGCAAATTTCCAAATTTGAAAAGATGAAAAGAGTAAAAAAGGGAAATTTCCAAATTTTCGCTCAACCTCTCTTCGCCTTCACTCCACTACCTCAAATGCGAATCACCCAACAAATCCAACACAGTCTTTACCGGACTAAAAGTTTCTTTTGGTGCTTCTATAAAAATAGTATTCCAGTTCGCCATTCCACCATTCCACAAACCTGGTTGTTCCATGTATTTAATGGCTTTGCCTTCATGCGTTTTTGAAACAATAAAATACTGACTCTCATCCACAAACTGTGTTAAATCAAATTTATTCCCATGAACATCACATGTACTAGCCGCAATCATAACCGGATTAAAATGAGTGCTTTTAATCATTAGTCCATATTGCTCACCTTTCTGTGTAATTTGAGCTTTCTCGACAATTTGTTTCGATATTTTTCCATCACGCTCAATCCAAAACGGACCGCCACCAGGTTGACCTTCATTTTTTACCATTCCACAAATACGAGTCGGGCGATGAATAATAGATTGAATGTCATCCATTGATTGAATGGCATTCATTTCAGAAGGTGACAAAAATTGATAACGCTGATTCAGTTCTGCCAATGCCAATTTCGAAGGATCATTACTCAAGCGCTTCAATTCAGCTTTAAAACTACATAGACATTCGCCTAGAAATTGCCAATATTCAAGTGATTTAGATGCACTCGAATAATGCTGCACGTTATCAATATTCTTGATAAATACAACATCCGTCTCAATAGCATTTAAGTTTGAAATCAATGCTCCATGACCAGAAGGTCGCGTAAGAATATCGTCATCTCCAACAGTGTTTTGATTTTCATCAAATGCCACGGCATTGCTTTCCTTACTTTGATATGAAAAAGATACAGCATATTTATTTCCAGTCATTCCTTCGAGGTTACTCAAACTTTCTCGAATGGAAGCTTCAAATTCTGGTTGAATGGTAAAATGAAAATGTGCTTTCCCGTTCACTACTTTGGCTCCTTGAATCAAATGTTCTTGAAATGGATTCAACACAACAGGATCATTGAAATGAAATGGAATGAGTCCTTTCGGTGATTTACCGAAATTCAATCCTTCGGCGTTCAACAAAAATTCAGCAAGCTCTAGTGGATCAATTGATTCATTTTTAATTTTTTCCTTTAAAGAAATTGGCAAACGATGAAAAAAAGCAAAATCCTTCAAATGATTCATAAAACGTTCCATTTCACCAGAATTCGACTCATCTGGATTTTCAATGAAGTCATACAAAAACTGAAACATGCGCGATCCTGATCCTGATGCTGGAGTAAAAAATGTAATGGCATCCAATTGATGAAAGTGCTCCTTTTGAGCATTTGTTAATTCAATGTCTCGTTGCGCCAAAATTCCTTCACCTACCTTACACGGTGCAAATAAGTTCACTTTAGCATTCCCATTGAACACTTTTTCGCGCTCTTGATTGATTTTTTCACTGCTGACTGTCGCCATTCTTCCTACTATTACTTAATTTGCACTGTGAATATTGTCCTCGAATATATAAAATATCGCTTGAACGCCAAAGGCAGACATGGAATCCATTCTCCTTTTATTTATGATATGGTCGATAAATGTTTTAGAACGTCCATAAACACTGAGGACAAACAAAAAATCAAATCATTGATTCATTCACTCAAAAATGATCAACGAAGCTTAACTATACAAGATTTTGGTGCAGGATCTAAGAAATTAGGAGCGACAAGAAAAGTCAGTCAACTCTTGCGTACGAGCTCATCGAAAGGGAAATTCGGAAAATTATTCTATCAAATCGCCAAGCATTATCAACCTGAATCCATCTTAGAATTCGGTACTTCAATTGGAATTGGAAGCATTCATTTTGCTCTGGGAAATAAAAACACTCAACTACTCACAATAGAAGCTTGTTCCGAAACATTTACCATCGCGCAAGAAAACTTCGCAAAAATGGATCTTGAAAATGTTGATGGAGTAAATGCTACTTTTGATACTTTTTTATCAAGTCAACCTACGAATAAATATGACATCCTATTCATTGACGGACATCATGATGGAACTGCATTGCTGAATTACCTTGATTCATTGAAGACTAACATTCACGACGAGACACTAATTATTATTGACGATATTCGCTGGAGTCAATCCATGTTTGATGCTTGGACATCGCTTAAGAACTCAGATGAATTTCACGTAAGCATCGACTTGTTTAGAATGGGAATTATTAGTCCTCGCCCCTTTCAAGAAAAGGAACATTTCATTTTAAAGTATTAAAAAGTTGCCGTCAACAAATCAAGTACATCAACTTGATCTGACAATGCAATGGAATACGTTGGACTAGCTGCATTTTTATCCATAAATATACCGTCAGGATGAGTTGAACTTGCACTTCTTGAAATTACTCCAGCAGTTATCTCCATACTTAAATCTTCAAAATCGGCAACAGGTGGATTTGGTTTCGACACTTCATCGGATGCAAATGCTCTATTATTGTCTGACTTACTCAATTGTTTGTTCTCAGTCAACATTTCCATTTCTTTTGTTTGATTTAACACCACTTCTCCAGATGCATCTTCACGAACACCCGGTGTTTTTTGTTCAACCAACACTTCATTTGTTGAGCGTTGCTGTTCATGTTGAGCCAATTGTTCCTTTTTGTAAGGCTGGTTAGACGTCATTAAAAACGGAATGATTCCAAGTAACAAAACAAAAACGGCTGCAAGCTGAACCAACGGACGCTGATGGAATTTTTTATCACGAGGATACAATAAAACCCCCAATTTATTGTACCAAATTGGTGCTGCTTTCGGGAATGATTGAGCAGCAAATAAATCATCCAATTGATCCTTCGTTGCTTGACGCGGAGCTTCCATTTCTTCTAGTGTCAATGCCTTTGTTCCAATCAAAACATGTTGCATTTGACGATATTCATCCTCATTTGCGCAAAATTCTGCAACCATTTCAAGCTCTTGAGCGGAAAGCTGTGTGTAGTCTTTCTCCTCTATTATATTAAAAATATCCTTTTCCATCTTCTTCTTTTTCAACAGGGTTAAACTCCTTTAGTCCTTCCGCCAAATATTTAATAGCATAAAAAACTCTTGATTTTACTGTCCCTTCATTTAATTCTAATATCTCTGCAATTTCCTTTATTGATAATCCTTCCACATGACGTAACTGAAAAACTTCACTATGCTTCGGATCCAATTCTGCCATTTTCAATTCAAACACTTCTTTGAATTGGCGATCTTGCACTTCGGATAAAACATTCACCGAACTATCACTTACTTTGTAGTGATTATCAATTCCCAAAGAAGTATTCTTTCTCACTTCTTGCTTTTTATATTCATTCTTACACATGTTATTCGCTACCGAATAAATCCATGTTTTAAACGTTCGTGTTGGATCAAAATATTCAGGTTTGCGAATGATTTTAGCAAACAAGTCATGTACAAAATCTTCCGCTTTTTCTCTGTCTTTCCAGAGCATGCGCATAAAATACCCCAACAGTGGTTTCGAATAACGATTATAGATTTCATCAAACGCACGCTTGTCCCCTTGCGAGATTGCCTGCATCAATGCTTCATCCGTTAATGATGTATGTCGCGGTTTTACTAATCGCATTAATAGCTTTTTTTCAACTTTTGCACTTGTTGATACTTGTTGCATTGAACGGCTACTTTGTCCAACGCTTCGTTCACTTCTTTTAATTGTGTTGTTTCCTTTGTAGCACTATAACTCGTTCTCAACAGCAACAGCATCGGTAAATAATTGGCTGATAAATCCTTCGATTTACTCGATTGCGCATGATTGATTAATTTTTTATTCAATTCTTTTTGCCACAAATAATCATTGGCATAATAGTTATTGAATTCTCTCGAATGGTATTCAAATGTCAATCCCACAACATACAATTGCTCTTTCATAGGAAGCAAGTATTCTTTTGGAGTCGTCATGGAAATAGAGATTGACTTGGATTCGTTGAGTTTACAGAATTCATTCACGAAATTGACATCTATTACTTTTGAACCAGGAAGTTTAAATCCTTTATTCAACAATGCTTTGCGATACGTTTCACTTTGTAAATAATCCAACGAAATCAGTTCCACATCTTTCCGCAATCCGAATTTCAATTGTAAATACTGGACAGAGTATGTGTCATCAAATCCATGTGTAATTAACACACCGTTCAATGGAGCACTTTTCAATAAGTCATGTGCATACGTGATAGGATCAGAAGATAATCGCCCGGATTTCACCAATTGCTCGATGTATGTCAACGCCGTTTTATCCTCTCCTGTGATCAAATAATATGCAGCCATTTGTGTTTGAACATCAGAATTTGTGCTTCTAATTTTCTCTGCCTGTTTCAAGTATTTAAACCAATCTGTATTGTAATTTCCTGAGATGTATTTAAAAAAATTGTATTCAAATGAATTTGGATCTGCCTTTTCCAATCGTTTAACTGCGTCATCCATTTGTTGTTGCTGCACCATTGATGGAGTCCTTTGAGATCGCATATAGGTTGACTGCGTTTCATATTGCTCAAATTGAATGGTCGACTGTTGCACAGCAGATTGTGTTGAATAGCTGTCTTTTGCGTCCGACTTTTTTTGAGGAACACTTTCTTTTTCAGCTTTTTCGCGCAATTCTTCAGTCGGAACAACAGCATTATTGTTGTATTGCGGCGAATTTGTTGAAGGAACAGCCTTCCCATTTTCTTGCGAAAAACCGAACAAACTCAACATGAGTGCTAGTATAAGTATGAAAAATCGCATTTTGTTATTAATTTTAAGACTGTACACATCAAATATACATTGGTTCAATTGGAATAAAAATTAATTGATGAAAAAAGATGAATTTGAAAAATTAAGTATAAAAGAGCGCAGAGATCAACTAAAAATGGCAGGTGATTTTGTAGGAAGTCGCTTAACCTCATCACATCGAGTACATCTCTTTACTTATTCGGGACTTTTCGTGGAAGTGTATGTTTACATTCCGACGGATCAGGTCCATTGGATTGAAGTACAAACCAACCAATCCATTTTGCAAGAATACATCAATGATCTAGACATATTCAAATCATCAAATCTTTGATTTATAAATGAGATTGAATTGTTGAATTGTTGAATTGTTGAATTTTTGAATTTTTGAATTTTTTTATCACTCTCCCGCAAATAAGAATTTATTCGGAGAAACCAAGTTTGTTTTCACGGCATACATCACAATTCCAGCAGTGTTCTTCACGCCTAATTTCGACATGATATTCTTGCGATGAGTATTGATTGTATGATTGCTTAAAAACAAGACTTCTGCGATTTGCGCATTTGTTAATCCCTCCGCAATGTGCACAATAATTTCAGATTCACGTTCTGAGAGCATCACTGGTTCACAACTGAAGCTATCAAAGTCAATGTCATTTACATCAATGGATGCTCGTTGAATCGTTTCCAAAATTTGACCACAGAAAAACTTTTTTCCATCTCCTGTTTCGCGCACGGCATCCAAAATTTCAGCAATGTCGCAATCCTTCTTCACATAGCTTTGAACACCAGAACGTAATGCGTTGACTAATGTTTGTGCGGATTGTTCAGGTGTAATTGCTAGGAATTTAATGTTGGGATGAGCAGTCAAAACTTTAGGCATGACATCAATATCAAATCCTGGTGATGTATAATCGATGATTACTATGTTTGCTTCAAATGATGCAACTTGGTTGACTAATTCATCATTGTTGGTTGCTTCGCCAATAATTTCAAGCGACGGAATTGTTTTAAGAACAGTGCGTAAACCTACTCTCATCAATTCATTGCTGTCGGCCAAAATTAGTTTCATCTATTTAGAATGATTTTTAATAAGACAAATATAACAAATGAATTGAGAATTCGGATTTAAGAATTCAGAATTAAAAAATAAACACAAAAAAAGCGAGTTAAACTATTTCTCAACTCGCTATTCTCAATTCTCAATTTGCTATCTATTTAGTGAAAAGCATCTCTCTGTATTTCGGCAATGGCCATAATTCATCGTCTACCAACATCTCCAATTTATCTGCATGGTAACGAATTTCATCAAAATGAACTTTGATTGTATCGCAATAAGCCGCAGCACGCTTGTGGTAATCTTCAATTTTGTTTGCCGCTTTTCTTGCATTCAACATCACTTCGTTTAATTCCGACATTTTATTCAAGTGCATTGAAATCTTCTCAATTAATGCAATTTGAGTTTTTGCTGCCGCTTTTCCTGCTTTATCTCCTAAAACAGCTGTCAATCCATTCACATTTTGAATCAATTTATTTTGGTATTCCAAAACAGCTGGTAAAATCAAGTTTTGCGACATTTCATTGATTAAGCGCGATTCAATTTGAACTTTCATCACATAGTTCTCAAAATCAATTTCTTGTCGAGCCAACAACTCACGAGAAGTCAACACTTCCATTTCTTCGAACAATTCAGCAACTTTCTTATCGCTCCAAACTGCTAAAGCACGCGGAGTATCCATGTGATTACTCAATCCTCTTGACAAGGCTTCTTTCACCCATTCTTCACCATAACCATTTCCTTCAAAACGAATCTTTTTCGATTCTTTGATCATTTTTTGTAATTCCTTCAAGATAGCTTCATCTTTCCCATCTCCTTTAGAAATTCTTGTATCAACTGCGGCTTTAAAGTTTTTCAACTGTTTCGCCATAATTGTATTCAAAACAATCATTGACTGACCACAGTTTGCGGATGAACCAACTGCGCGGAATTCAAATTTATTACCAGTAAATGCAAACGGAGAAGTTCTGTTTCTATCCGTATTGTCCAACATGATTTGTGGAATCTTACCAATGTTCAATTTCAACTCTGTTTTTTCTTCAGGAGTCATTTTACCAGCTTTCACATTCTTCTCAATGCCATCTAGAGTTGCAGACAACTGAGAACCAATGAATGCTGAAATAATTGCTGGTGGAGCTTCATTTGCACCAAGACGATGGTCGTTTGATGCCGATGCAATACATGCTCTTAACAAATCAGCGTGATCATGAATTGCTTTAATTGTATTGACAAAGAATGTCAAAAATTGCAAATTTGACTTAGGATTTTTTCCTGGAGCCAATAAGTTCACTCCTGTGTTTGTGCTTAATGACCAGTTGTTGTGTTTTCCAGAACCGTTTACACCTGCAAATGGTTTTTCATGCAACAATACTCTAAAGTCGTGTTTACGAGCAATTTTCTCCAGCAAATCCATCAACAAAAGGTTGTGATCATTCGCTAAATTACATTCTTCAAAAATTGGAGCACACTCAAATTGGTTTGGCGCAACCTCATTGTGACGTGTCGTAACTGGAATTCCCAAACGAATTGCTTCTGTTTCAAACTCGCGCATGAAAGAAGTAGCACGTTCTGGAATAGAACCAAAATAATGATCATCCAATTGTTGACCTTTAGCAGATGCTTGTCCAAACAATACACGACCTGTCATCATTAAATCTGGACGAGAATTGAAGTGTGCTTTATCTACTAAGAAGTATTCTTGCTCCCAACCTAAAGTTGCGATTACTTTATTGACATTTTTATCAAAATATTGACATACATCTACTGCTGCTTTATCTACTGCGTGCAACGCTTTCAACAATGGCATTTTAAAATCCAATGCTTCACCAGTATAAGAGATAAAAATTGTTGGAATACACAAGGTTTTTCCGATCACAAAAGCTGGCGAAGAAGGATCCCAAGCAGTATATCCTCGAGCTTCAAATGTATTTCTAATTCCTCCATTTGGAAAAGATGAAGCGTCTGGTTCTTGTTGAACCAATAACTCTCCGTCAAAACGCTCAATTGCTCTACCTGGTCCTACTGGTTTGAAAAAAGCATCGTGCTTTTCTGCTGTAGCTCCAGTTAATGGTTGAAACCAGTGTGTATAATGAGTCGCATTTTTAGTCAATGCCCAATCTTTCATTGCTGAAGCAACTTGATCAGCCATTTTACGATCTAATTGAGTTCCATTTTCGATTGCCTCCATCATTGATTTGAAAGCTTCGCTTGGCAAGTACTCACGCATCACTTCAGTGTGAAAAACATTCTCTCCGAAAATATCAGAAACTTTCCCATCATAAGTGATTGGTTTCGCTGTTCTGTGAAGAACATCTTGATGTGCATGCATTCTTTTTGTCGCCATGAGTACTATTTTTTATAATTTTCAGCAAATGTACATCATTTTTTAGGGGTGATTCAAAAAAAAGTATCATTTTTTATCAACACACCCCCTTTAATTTTATCAATTCATGCAAATTATTCAATTTTATATGTCATTCACTTAATATTTCACAACAAAAAAAGCCGCGAGAACAATTCTCACGGCTTTTACATTTTAACGATTAATGATTCAACGTTTAATTACTTGAATCCTTCTATTCAATTTATCTCTTCATCACTTTTTGAACAACTTGTGCTCCATTCGATGTCAACTCTACGAAATATACTCCCGGAATCAATTCTGTCATATCGATCGATTGAATGGAATCTCCGTTGTATTGCTGAACAATTTGTCCAGACACATCCACCACTTTGATGGAAGAAACATTATTCTCTGAACGAATGTACAAAATTGCAGTCGTTGGATTTGGATATACTAAGAAATTCTTAGCTTCAACCATTTCCACGTTTAGCACATTGTTGATATTGTAAGTCGTATTCGTAACAATTGCAGGATTAAAATCAAAGAAAATATGTGCTGTATTTTCAATCGTCGTTCCGATTCCATTTCCAGCATTTTCTATAATTCTGTACGTCAATGAACCTTGACTAGCTTCTAAATTTGTTGTGCTATCTGGTAACCAAATGCTTGGGAAATTGAATTTCATTACTCCGTTCCCTAAATCAATTACCTGAATGTAGTGTGAAGCATCCATCAACTCGAACGTTGACCAATCCAAATTATCACTCAATGTATCCATGATATAAATATGCTGAGCTGGAGCAGTTCCTGTATTTTGGAAGCGAATTCTGTACACTAACTCATCATCTACACTTGGAGAAATAATTTCCGAATTGTTAACCGTTTTATCATTTGGATCATAACTATTCCCTAAAATCATATCTAACGATCCATTGTTATTCAATAAACAACAATCTTGATTGTTTCCATTTGCTGTAATTGTTGAAGAATAATTATGAACCGTTCCGTTTGACAATCCTCCTGGAACATTAAAGTATATAACATCGCTTGACGTAAAGTATGTACTCGACGTGCTCACTGTCCAAGAAATTGTGTTTCCAGAAATCACGTAGCTTTGGTTGGCAAAACTTGAAGTTACTGGTGTTACTCCAGCAGGGAACGTCAAGCTTAAAGTATAACTTTGCGCTGCGGCTGGACCGTTATTTCCCCATTTCAATTTGATGTAATTGGTTGTATTTTGATAATAACCAATCCAAGGTTCAACAGTCGTCCATAAATCTGCACAAGGCGTTTGCAATGAATCACAATCTATTGGGAAATAGACTGGTTGTGTCAAATTGCAATCCACCATAACAGTAGTAACAACTGGCCCAGATGCATAATAACCATTTTGTGCTAACCATGCTTGATCGATTGTAACGACTGCGGCCGTTCCTCCTAATTGATTACCATAATAAAAGAAGTTACCATTTCCATTTGTGTAAACTGTAACAGTACCATTTTGACCTTGAATATGAACTGGTGCATTGGCAAATCCAGATTCGTTTGAGTCTAATATTCCATTGTCATTCTCGTCACAAAATACCCATCCTCCAATGCACTCTTCTTGGAATGCTGATGAATCACAATTTATAGGCAAATTGATATACTGACCTCCAGCACTGCACAAACTATCAACAATGGTTAGCATCCCGTAATTAGATGAATAACCATTTTGACTGAGCCATGTTGGATCAATTTGTAATGTTGAATAATTATTGCCATTGCTATAATAGTCATATATATAATAACCATTTGGATTTGATACTGTATTGAACGTTTGATTTCCTGATTGCAATACAATAGGAGCATTTGGAATAGGCATTTCACCATTATCAAAAATGCCATTTTGATTATCGTCACAGAAAACGTTTCCACTCAAGCAATGAAGTAGCTGGGTTGAATCACACTCAATAAAAAACTGGAAAGTGTATGCTCCACCTGGTGACATTTGCATAGTTGACGGTCCTCCACCAGTAACAACAACATTGTTCATATCCAACCACCATTGAGCAATCGTTACATTGTATGTATCCGGTTGTACTTGATTGGAAATGACCATTCCATTTTGTAATGTTTCTGTAAAAGTGTAACCGCTTGTACCAGTAAATACAAAAGGAACAGAATTGACAATATTAGGATCTGCAGATGGGCAATTCATAGATAAATAGCCATAAATTCCTGTACTGCAATCTTGGTATTGAATTTGGCTTGTAAAGGAAGCCGAACTATTATTCACAGGATTCGTTACATTAAATACTGCCGTATAAACGTTGTAACTTAAATATGAGTGAGAAACAGCCGGTGAAAATGAAATGGATTGCCCTTCAGCTGTCATCTGTCCAGTATGATTGGTTGTCGTTCCATCTCCCCAATCAACAACTAATGTTACTGGACCTGCACTGAAGTTTGTTCCATCTGTAAATAGAACGATATCAGCAGAAGAATTAAAATCTGGATATTGAGGGGCTATACTAACATCAATGACAGAATCACAATAATAAGGACTTGTGATTGTATCATACATTGAAGTAATGAAATAATTCCCTTGTGAAAAAGCAGTAGAGCAAAGAAAAATTACTGCAAAAAGTGTGGTTATTTTTTTTTAATGTCATCATAGTAGTTTTTTATGTGAGTTGTACTACTTAGACTTTACATTAATTTAAATGGTTGCTTTGCGCAAAAAAAATCACTAAACCTGAGGAATAGTGATTCTATCAAAAATTCAATGTTATTTGGTGGCCGCCCACTTGCGAATTTCAGTTCTAAACCAATCATCCGCTGCTTCTGTCCATTTAAAATTATCTCGAATGTAAGCCATCGTATCTTTTTCAATGTCGGTGTATGTACCACCATCCATTACTGCATTTAATAAGGTTTCAGCATCATCCATGGAAATTCGACCATCACCTCTACCAGCCGTTAATTTTTCTGCTAATTCAATGATTTCACCATCGTACTTTTTTCCATCAATTGTTTTGTAATAACTCATTTTTTATTCTATTAATTAAACGTTAACTTGCTTACAAGATAAAAAAATGAGGTAATTTATCAAAGGAAAAGGGAATAATTAATTGATTCTTAATCTTTCAGATCGAAAATTAATTCATTCATCGCTGAATCGATAAAATAGGTGTTGGCAATCTCCAACAACTCCGAAGCATTCAATTTGTCTATCTCGGCATAAATATCACTGATAGTATCAATTTCATTGAACATCAACAAACTTTTTCCAAGACCTAACATCAAGCCTGAATTTCCATCCAATGACAACGCAATGTGACCTTTTAACTGTTCTTTTGCTCTCGTTAATTGTAATACACCTAACTTCTTTTCACGGAGAATTTTCAATTCTTTTTGAACCAAATTCAAGGATTTATAAAGGTTTTTTTGATCAGTTCCCAGATATACAGTCCAAAAACCAACATCCATATACGGAGTATAATTGGCTTCTACACTATATGAATAACCGTACTTTTCACGAATAGATAATGTTAAACGTGAATTCAATGCTGGTCCTCCTAAAATATTCGCCAACAATGTCATTCCTCTTCGTGATGCATCATTGTAGCCAGGACCAATTCCACCAACTAAGGCATGAACTTGATAATTGGCCAATTTTTCCACATCTTTAAAAACTGGATTTGACTTAAAATCAATCAATTGATTCGGTTCAACTGTGAGCTTTGTTTGACTAAAATGAGTTTCAACCAATTTCTTGATTCTGTTCAACGATTGATCACCAACATACGAGAGAACCATGTTTTTTGCAGTAAAAAACTTGTCGACATAATTGGTCAAACTTTCGCGATTAAAACTACGTATGGTATCTTCGTTTCCAAGTATATTCCCTCCCAATGAATGTCCGGCAAACAGCTTTGCTTCAAAATCATCAAAAATGCGATCGCTTGGTGAATCCAAATATGAATTCAATTCGTCTAAAACAACTTCCTTTTCTTTTTCGATTTCCTTTTCAGGAAAAACTGAATTGTGCGTAATATCCGCCAAAAGCTCAATAGCTCGCACAGTATGTTGATTGGTAAAAGATGCGTAAAAGCAAATTTCTTCCTTCGTAGTATAAGCGTTTAATTCACCACCAACCGAATCCAGTCGCGACAAAACATGATATGCTTTTCGTTTTTTGGTTCCTTTAAAAATGGAATGTTCTAAAAAATGAGCCAATCCTTCTTCTTCTGGAGTTTCATAACGCGAACCTGCCAGTATTGTCACTCCAAAATGTCCCACTACTGTTGGCTTTTGAAGATAAACTAATCTTAAACCATTTGGAAATTCAATAATTTCTGGATGTAACTCGAACATGTTTATGGATTAAGTCTGTAAATCAACCAAGTACCATCAACTTTTTCAAACACAATGCGATCATGTAATCGTGATGGCCTTCCTTGCCAAAATTCAATTTTAGTTGGAGCAATTTGGTATCCCCCCCAATTTTCTGGTCGCGGAATGAATGTTGGATATTTTTCATCCAATGCTTTCACTCTATCTTCTAGTTCCTTTCGATTCAACAATTGAGCTGATTGATCCGATGCCCAGGCTCCCAACTGACTTCCTCGTGGTCGTGAATTGAAATAAGCATCACTCACAGAAGCCGCAGTTTTGGTACATACTCCTTCAACGCGAATTTGCTGCTGCAATCCAGCCCAGTAAAACAACATGTTGACTTTTGGATTAAGTGCTATACCTTTTCCTTTATCCGAATGATAGTTCGTATAAAATACAAATTGCTCATTTAAAATCTCCTTCAAATAAACAATTCGAGCTGTTGGTTGACCATCAAAATTGACCGTAGCCAAAGAAAAAGCATTCGCTTCTGGTTGTTTTTCAGCAATTGCTTTTTCCAACCATTCATTAAATATCACGAAAGGATCTTCCCCAAAAACTTCTTCGAGTTTCCCGTAATCGAAATCACGGTGATCATTTTTCATATCTTCTAGGAAGTTGCTCACTTATTTATATTGAATTAATCTTCGTCAGAAAAATCATCTTCGATTTCACTTTCAATTTCTTCTTCTTCAAATTCGTCAACATCAGAACCTGAAGCACTAAAAACTACTCCTTTTGGTTCTTTGCTTTCTTCCAATTCAAAATCTTCTGCTGGACGACGAGAAATCTCTTTGTCTAAATTTTCTGTAGGTGGAAAAATTTCAATGATTGGAGAAACAATGATAGAAGGTATCAAGAAGTCAACCATTAAAGTTGAAAGCGATTCTTTGATTCTATCGTAAGCATCTTTTACAGAGTGTGCAGAAACTAAGAAATTCTGAGCAACTTTTTTCGTTTTTTCAGAATCACCATCTTCTCTTTCATATGTTACCTTGCATTTGTACCAAACATCTGCATCGTCGTAAGCAAAAATATCGTGGATTTCTGTTCGAGCAATTCCAACTACGTCAAACTCACCTTTTATCAAGGTTCCTAATTCTTCATAAATACGTGCCTCTGCATCAGTGAATGTCATTGCAGCCAATAAATAAGGTTCAGAAACACGTTTAAAAGCACCATTTTCTAATTGCTTTGTGTATTTTACTTTTACTGTAAACCAGTTGTACATTATATTCGATTTTTTAAGGATGTAAAGATAGAAAAAAAGACCTTAAGACATATACCGCTTGTAGAGGTTAAAAGGTAATTTGTTAACAATTTCAACAAAGCAACAAAGAGGAAGATGGAACGAATACAACTCAAAAGATATTTATATCCATTTCATGCCATGAACCAATTCGACTCATTGCAATTCATTCGAACATCACCTTTCCACTAAACGCGAATCGTTTTTCCATTGTGAAGAATGATGAAGCTATTATTGAATAATTTCACTAAAACAGAGTTGCCATAAATTTCATATTCAGCGTTTTGCAGGTTCGTTAATTCATACACCTTCCCTTCAGAAACAGCAGTAATACCTCCTTGCATGTTTTTGAAAACAACCGTTCCATTTTTCAACGCAAATTCTTCAATAACATAATTGGCAGCCTCAATTATTTCACCATTATAGTACACATAGGAAAAACCATTATTTTGAAACAGCACAACATCATCCTTGACTTCCCAAGATCCAGGAAATGAAGACAGCTGTTTTTTCTGACCATTTTTATACAGCATCAAATTATTATTGATGTCTTCATACACAATAAATCCTCTTCCAGCACGGTATTTTTTCACCCACTGCATTTCAATATCTACGAAAGTTCCATTCTCAAAAGCTGCAAAAGTGCGCGTCGTTGGATCATTGAAAGCAACGATATCTGTACCACTTTGAAAATCAATCTTACCATTCCACACTCCAATTTCATAAGTATTTCCTTGGTAGAAAATCTTAAATAAATCTCCATTATCAGCAAATGCAAAAATGTTTTCACCTATTGCAGATGAATTGACCAAATTCAACTCCCCAGTGGCGTTCTGTACAGGATAAATATGTCCTTTCCAATAAACGCTGATCGAATTATAGCGCGTATCCTTGTATAAAACAATGTCATCTTTCACAATGTAATCTCCGCCAAAATAATTCAAGACTCTAGTTTTCCCAGCGTCCCACATACTCAATGTTGTTCCAATATTCCAAGCCAGCAAATTATCCGAAATCTCAAAATTCAAATTCATATTTGAAATATCAACTCTATTTTCACCGTCAAAAAGTCGTAAATTTCCTTTGATATCAATGTAGGCAACTAGGTTGTCGCCAGCTTTATAGGATTTAATTTGTTGCAGTTCAATGTATGCTAACTGACCATCTGTAACAGTTCTAAACCAATTGTTAAAATCTACAAAAGGGATCACTTTCTGCGCCCCAACAAAACCAGAGATGATACAGAAAAGTAGAATAATTTTATACTTCATATTCCAAAAATAAACAATTATTGAGCCATAACTATTTTATCATCCCGAATTATTGCCATTAAACAATATTCCTACACCATTAATCCAAGAATCTTGTTTGTTGGCGAAAGAATGATTTTATTTGTTAAAAATTAATTTAGATGAAAAAACTAATTCTTGGTGGATTTATTGCCATCTCATCGTTATCTGTTTCAGCTCAAAACAAAATTGAGTTTGTAGAATACGATCTTCCAAATGGAATTCATGTTATTTTACATGAAGAGCACTCAACACCTATCGTTGCAGTGACGATCTTATATCATGTTGGATCAAAAAATGAAAAGCCAAACAGAACTGGTTTTGCTCACTTCTTCGAACACTTATTGTTTGAAGGTTCAACTAATATAGAACGTGGTCAATACGACAAATTGGTAGAAGGAAATGGTGGAGCTTTGAACGCGAACACGTCAAACGACAGAACATTCTATTATGAATTATTGCCTTCCAACCAACTAGAACTTGGACTTTGGTTAGAAAGCGAGCGACTATTGCATGCAAAAGTTGACACGAAAGGAATTGAAACTCAACGCAGTGTTGTGAAAGAGGAAAAACGTCAACGAATTGACAACCAACCATATGCAACATTTATTGGAGAAATGTTTAAACGTATGTTCGTTGGACATCCTTACAACTGGCAACCAATTGGAAGTATGGAAGATTTAGATGCAGCACAAGAGATTGATTACATCGAGTTTTACCAAACTTATTATGTACCAAGCAATGCAACTTTATCCATTGCAGGTGATTTAGACATCGAACAAACAAAAAAGTGGATTGATAAATACTTTGGTTCAATTCCAGCTGGTCAAGCCATTAACTTGTACAGAGATTTTGAAAATTTAACAGCTGAAGAATTTGAAGCAAAGCATGGAGTTGCAAAATCTGCCTTCGATTCTAAAAATTTCATGGCTTCGAAAGATCCGAACGCAAAGAAAGTCATTGCTAAAGCGAAAAACACTCCAACAACGATTGTTCGTCCCGCAGCACCAACAACACAACCAACAACAGTTGTGCGTGATGTTATTTACGACAACATTCAATTGCCAGGATTGTTTATGGGATATCGTTTTCCTTCAGAATCAGATCCTGACATGTATGCACTTCAAATGTTAAATGAAGTATTATCTGGTGGAGCTAGTTCTAGAATCAATAAGTCACTTGTTGAGAAAAAAGAATTAGCAACATTTGCGTTTTCTTTTGCATACGGTTTAGAATCAGCTGGAGTAGGAATTTTTGCTGCAATTGGAGCGAATGGTGTTTCTTTGGATGACATTGAAAAAGCATTTGATGAAGAAGTTGCATTGATTCAAAACGAATTGATTTCACAAGAAGAATTTGAAAAAATTCGCAATCAGTTTGAGAACCAATTCATCTCTTCGAATGCTTCAGTAGCAGGTATTGCTGAAAATTTAGCCAATAGTCACGTTTACTATGGTTCAGCTAACTATGTAAATACAGAATTAAGCAAATATTTGGCAGTAACAAGAGAAGATATTCAACGTGTTGCTAAAAAATACTTGACGCAAGATGCAAGAATCATTCTACAGTATTTACCGAAAGAAGAACAAAAATAATCAGGAAACCAATGAAAAAATTAATCATAGCTTTAGGAATTATCGCGCCAAGTTTACTTTTTGGTCAAATTGATCGTTCAATTGTTCCTAGTCCGGGAAAAGCACCGGAAATTAATATCAAAGATTCTGAGACATTTAAAACAAGTAACGGAATTACAGTTATCTTATCTGAAAACCACAAATTGCCTCGTGTTACATTTGATTTGGTTGTTGGTCCTGGTCCATTATTGGAAGGTCAAAAAGCCGGATTATCAGAAGTAGCAGGATCGTTAATCATGAGTGGAACGAGCACTTATTCAAAAGATGAGTTAGATTCAAAAATTGATTACATCGGAGCGCGTTTGTCTGCAGATAAAAACTCTTTGACATTGTCTTGTTTGACGAAACATATGACAACAGGTTTAAAGTTGATGTCGGATGTATTGAAAAATGCCAATTTCCCAGAAAGCGAATACACACGCATCGTGAAACAGTATGAATCATCATTGCTGTCAGCAAAGTCTGATCCATCTCAAATGGGTCAAAATGCCATTGCGAAAGCCAACTTTAAAAATCACCCTTATGGTGAAGTGATGGATGAATCAACGTTGAAAAACATCACACTTGAAGATGTAAAGAACTTCTACAAGTCAACATTCACTCCATACAATAGTTATTTGGTAGTTGTTGGAGACATCACAAGAGGTGAAGCAGAGAAAATGATTGAAAGTTACTTTGCCGATTGGAATGGACCAAAGTTCACTACTCCAGAGTACAACATGCCGACAAAAAATGCTGGAAACAGAGTGATTTTTGTTAATAAACCAGGAGCAGTTCAGTCGTATGTTCAAATTACTTACCCAATGAACATCGCTCCAGGCGATGCTGACCAATTGCCATTAACAGTATTGAATGCTGTTTTAGGTGGTGGAGCATTTGGAAATCGTTTGATGCAAAACTTACGTGAAGACAAAGCTTATACTTATGGATGTCGCTCTGCATTGAGCATTGAAAAGGAAGGTTCATTGTTTTTAGCTGGTGGTAATTTTAGAAATGAAGTGACAGACAGTGCAATTGTTGAAATTTTAAAAGAAATTGAAGGATTAACAGATGGATATGCAACAGACACGGAATTGTCTTCCACAAAATCATCAATGGCTGGTAGTTTTGCTCGTTCATTGGAAAGTCCGAATACAATTGCACGTTTTGCATTGAACATCATTCGAAACGATCTTCCAAAAGATTACTATCAAACATACTTGAAAAAATTGGACGCTGTCACAAAAGATGATATGTTGACAATGGCTCAAAAATACTTCACTCCAAGAAATTGTAACATCATCGTAGTTGGAAATGAAGCAATTCTAGATAAGTTATTGCCTTTTGATGCTGATGGTAAAATTGAAAAATTAGACGCCTTTGGAAATGAAGTCAAAGACTTATTACCAGCAGACATTTCAGCCGATGAATTATTAGCGAAGTATGTTAGTGCTGTTACAAAAACTTCTTCCACGAAGGAATTAGCAAAAAAGATGAAAAAGGTGAAAACTGTTAAACAAACAATGAGTATCACGATTGCTCAAGCACCGTTCCCTTTAGAATCAACAACATTGTGGTCAGCACCAAACGGTGAAGGATCGAAATTAGGTGGCGGTGGAATGACATTCCAAAGCACTTACTTCAATGGAACAACAGGTTTTGAATCGAACATGCAAACAGGTAAAAAAGAATTGACACCAGAACAAATTACAGCACGCAACAAATCAATTGGATTGTATCCTGAAGCGAATTACAAAACTTCTGGTATGACTTATGAGTTAATCGGAATAGAAAATGTGGCTGGTACACCAATGTATGTTTTAAAATTAAACGATGGTGAAACAGAAACGTATGATTATTTTGACACAAAATCATTCTTGAAAATGAAGTCAAATAAAATTGGAAAAGACGATGAAGGTAACCCACAAGAAAGTACAACAGTCTATTCGAATTACAAAGAAGTAGGCGGATTATTATTCCCTCATACGTTAACAATTTCATTTGCAGATCAATCTTTAAATGGAGAGATCAAAGAAGTGTTAATCAATGAAGGTTCGTTAGAAGACTTCAAGTAGTACACCAGTAAAATATTATAAAAGAGCCATTTAACGATGGCTCTTTTTTGTTTTCAATAGGATTTCTGAAAGGTAACATAGGGTTAACTTCTATCATTTTTACCCACATTTTCTTCCTGACCAGCATTTGAATGGCCTACCTTTGCTATATAAAGTAGTACCCATGAAAAATTCACTTATTCTATTTCTTTTTCTTGCTTGTCAATTCGAGCTTTTTGGACAAGTAAATCCAGGAAATGTTGGAACAACAAATTTAACTGCATGGTTTAAGCCAGATGCATTGCCATTGGGGAATGTTACATCATGGTCAACGACTTATCCTGTTGGTGCAGTTACATTAACTGAATCAGGCGGAGCATTCCCAACGGCTGTAAACACGCCAGTCAATGCATCTTCGAATTATAACACAACTGTTGATTTTAGCGGAAATACAACAGGTGCGGGAATGAAAGCTTTGGAAAATAACTCTACATTCAATTTAATTGATAACAATTCTGTTGGAAATCAAGGCACATTTTTCTGTGTTTATTACCTACCTACGGCTCAAACAGGGGCTGGACATATGGTAACATATAGAGAAAGCTCAACCGGTTCCACTGATGGAATTCAACTAAGAACAAGCTTGGGAGGAACGACAGGTCGAATTGCAATTGGGGCAAATACCAACTCAGTAAATGCAGCTGATGATTGGCAAGAAGAATTTCGTCCTTCTATCATCGGGTACCAAGGAAACCGAACTGGAACTTCTACAATGACAAGTTATAAACGTTCTAAAACCTTTACAGGAGGGATTGCTTCTGGAACAACAGGTTATACTGGTTTGAGATTTGGAGCACAAGCTACTGGAGCTTCCACTTACACTGGACTCTACACAGGATTTGTATCAGAGGTTATTTTCTATAACACAGACTTAAACGCACTCCAACTAGCAAAAGTAAATACGTATTTGGCTGTAAAATATGGTATTACTTTAGACAATACTGGTGGTGGAACACAAGGAGATTATGTGGCTACAAATGGTACAATTATCTGGGATGCAGACGATTCAGCAAATTACCACAATGACGTAATTGGAATTGGTCGCGATGACGCTCAAGGATTGTTGCAAAAACAATCACATGCTTTTGACGACAGTATTCGTATCTACATTGACCAATTGTCAACCACAAACGTTGGGAATTTAGGTTTATTCACCAATGATGTTTCCTATTTACTAATGGGGCGTGATACAATGCGCTCTTGTGCAACGCAAGCAGCCAATTCTGAAGTACCATCAGGTGTTATTACTCGATTGGAACGAGAATTCAAGGTCACAAAAACTAACTTTGATCAAAATTTTAGTTGGGATATCCGCATCGACACTTGCACTAATATTGATTTCACCATGCAGCCACAAAATGTGCGACTACTAGTAGATGCTGATGGTGATTTCACCAATGCAACTGTGTTCAGTGATGTTGATGGATTAACATTTTCTGTCATTGACGGAACATTGACAATCGCGGGAATTACATCCGCAATGGTTCCAAATGATTCTACAACATTCTTAACGATCGGATACAATGATGTACTTGTTTCTTTACAAGCACCAAGTGCTATTTGCGCAGGAGATGATGCAACATTTACATTTGGAGTGGTTGGTACTTCAAATCCTGTAGCGATTACCTACACAATTAACGGTACAACAACAACTTTGTCTAGTGTGACGGATGGACAAACATTCACTGTTCCGAATCCAACAGCTACAATCACTTATAGCATTGAACCTTTTGTGAATTTGTTGAATTGTTGTGGCTCTGGAGCACAAGACATGACTCTAACGGTGAATCCTCTTCCAACAGTTGTCGCGAATGCAAATCCTGGTTCAATTTGTCAAGGAGATTCAACTCAACTAGTTGGATCTGGAGCAGTTAATTACGCATGGGACAACGGTGTAATTGATTCTGCATATTTCTTCCCGGCAACTTCACAAACGTACACTGTCACAGGTACTGATGCAAATGGTTGTGTGAATACGGATCAAATCAGTATTGTAGTCAATCCAACTCCGGTTGTTACAATCGCTGCAACAGATACAGACATTTGTGCAACGCAATCCGTGACCTTAACAGCATCTGGCGCTACAAGTTATCAATGGGATAATGGTGTTGTCAATGGCACTGCCTTCACTCCTGCTTCGACTTTAACATATGAAGTTGTTGGTTACAATGGTGTTTGTACAGATACTGCAACAATCACTATAACGGTAAATGCGAACCCAGTAGTTGGCGCTAGTGCTAGTTCAAATCCGATTTGCGAAGGAGAATCAGTTATATTAACCGGAACTGGAGCGGACACTTACATTTGGGATAACGGAGCAATTGATGGTCAAACAATCTTTCCAACCTCAACGACACAATATGAAGTCAATGGAACGAACGCTGCAGGCTGCACATCCAACGCAACGGTCAATGTAATTGTCAATCCTTTACCTGTTTTTGAGTTGGGCGAAGATGTAAAAATTTGTCCAGATGATAGCATCACTATTGGAACAACAGATTCAGGGAACAATTATTTCTGGAATACCGGAGCAGCAACAAGTGAAATCACCGTCAACCAAATTGGCTTGTACACTTTAATTGTTACGGATGCCAATGGTTGTTTGTTTACTGATGATATTTATGTTGATTTATTTCCAAGTTGTAATGAACTAATTGTACCGAATGTTTTCACTCCAAACGGTGACTTTTCGAATGACTTCTTTACAATTGAAGGAACAGAAGATTTGATTTCTTATCATTTAGTGATTCAAAACAGATGGGGAAATGTTGTTTTTGAGACAACTGACAAGTTCCAATTCTGGAATGGATACAATAGAATGACCGGTGCATTATGTGATGAAGGTGTTTATTTTTACATTGTAGAATACCAACTACCTCAAGAAGAAAACTTAAGTACACAACAAGGATTCTTGCATTTAGAAAAGTAAAAAGATAGAAACAAAAAAGCCGCGAAGTATGAATTTCGCGGCTTTTTTTAAAATATAATTTATTTCTTTAATTCACACTTTACATTTCCGCCATATGCATTGTATTGTGATTCTTTTGCTTCACAATCAGATTTGGCAATTTTCTTAGTGACTTTGTAGTATTCAAAATCTACAGATCCTGAACTATCAGAACAAACACATGTTCTGTCTTTAATACATGAAGTCATTGCTAAGGCAACAAACGCTGCCGAAAAGAACATAGTAGTTTTTTTCATAAGTATATTTTTATAGTTTCGGGCCAAAAATACTCTTTTCTACAATTACTACAAATGAATCTATTACAAATTTCAAGATTAAAATTCAACACTATTTTTAATTTGTCCTATCCATTATTAATCAGCACAATAACACTCATTTTGGTAATTATAGAACAAATTCAACACATCTTGCGGCAACTGAATTTGATTGCTTCTCAGCGCTGCATTGAATTTCGTTTTATTCAACTCAGTAGAAAAGTCAACAAATTTTGAATTGATAAACCCTGTATTTTTAAGACGTAAATCATATAATTTACTCACTTCGCTACAATCAAAATTAAACTCATTAATATCAATTTTTCGAATAGTTTGATCAGAAGCTGTTTTAAAGTGAATCTCACCGTTTTTAATGTCATAAACAATTGACCACGAACCGTCAAGCGCAACTTTATCAAGAATTGTAAAAGAATAACCTATAACAGAACCAACTGGATTTGCTTGATAGCTTTCAATCATTGTAGCAGCAGTTCGAAAACGACAGTTGAATTTATCTTCATGTTTCTCAAGTGATTTTGAGTATGGATCATTTTCCAACACAGGAAAGGGCAAATCTTCTCCACGATACACATTCATTCCTTTTTTATCGAATTCAATCACAGCTGTATTTCCAGCCTTATCACAAATTAAAAAATGGATTGTTTGATTGATTTTGCTGATGCGAATCAATTTATCGCTGGCAATTACCTCATCAATTGTTGCCGCATTGTCTAACTGATATTGTACCCATTGCAATTCATTGACAGCAGTTCGATTATCTTTTGATGGATAAGAACCATCTACAAGCATAATTTCAACGACCAATCCTTTTTCATTCATTCCTCCAAAAGGAAATTCTTTTCCAAATTGGTTAAAGCTAACACTTCCGTATTTCGATGTCCAAGACGTAGCTTTTTCAGGCGGGAATACCAAGGATGTTTTTGATACATTTCGTTTATTGACAACGATAACACCATTATCGGAAACCCAATCCAAATTGCGACCAAACACCAATGAATTTTCATTGCTGATCACGAAAGTTGTACATGAATAACCTGATAATGAACACAGTATATAAAAGGTGAATAGGATGAATTGTTTCATTTGTATTGATTTGAATGCTAACTAAGGTACATAAATATTCGCGACCTTATTTCTTTTAAAACTCCTATTTTTTTCTTACATTTAAAGGAGTTAATCATTGTACTATGCAACATACATTTGACACCGACTGGACGCGACAAGAATTCAAGGCATATTTGTTATTGTATGCTGCAAATTCCAATTACTTTGAATCAGAAGCAGAAAAGGAAACAATATTGTCGATGGTTGATCCTTTGACTTACAAACGAATTCATAGAGAGTTTGACCGCGACAATGATTATCAGAGCATACAAAAAATTCTTCACAACATTGAAAGTCATCATTATTCTAAGGAATTTTTAGATGTGTTAATCAAGGATATTCAAACGGTGTTTAATGCCGATAATCAACACGATATTTTGGAAGAGAACATGTTGATGGCCTTGAAAAAATTATTGAAGAATTGATTGAATTGATATTTTAAATCGCACAATGAAGACATCCACTGAAGCAATGAGCGATTGCAATTGATTACTCTTCGTACTTCCACAATTTTCGTTTATTCCAAAACTTGATGGCCTTTTTATTTCCATTTTCAAAAGCTAAACGAATATAGTATGCACTCATCTTTCGATCAACCAATGTTTCTTCACCTTTGTAGTGCATGACTCCAAGAGCGTATTGAGCTTCTCCATTTCCCAAATCACTACTTTTTTCATACCACTTAAAAGCTTGCGATTTATCTTTCTTTGTTCCTCTTCCCAAATAATAGCATTCGCCTAAAGCAAATTGCGCTGAATCAAAATCTTGAAAGGCGCTTTTTTCAAACCACTCAAATGCAAGATTTTTATCCTCGTGAATGTTCTTTCCTGACAAATATTCTTTCCCTAGCTGATTTTGAGCCATTGCATCTCCACTATTAGCAGCTTCAACAAGCGCTGAAATTGATTGAGCTGAACATAATGTCGTTATCAATAAAAAGGAAACTAAAATGATTGACTTCATAGGTTTAGAGTTGTATTACTCAAATTTAATAAACATTTGATTAAAATTCATAATCATGGTATCAAACTCTTGGATGAGATCTTGACCTATGTTTCCATAACATGATTCATTCTCCTTGATTTTGTCTTTTAACAGATCAACATTTGTTAATAGAATTTCTTTACCTCCAATCTCAAACGCATAGTCAATCAAAAAACCATCAAAATCCGCCATGCCATTTGCACCTCCAAAACTAATTTTCTCTGTAGGATAGTTTTGCTCAATCTCTTCCTTGTTTTCTAAATAAAAGGCAGAATACAACATTGTTTTCGTGGCACCTGTATCAAAGGAAAAATGCTTGTTATTGATAGATATCATTGGAGTCAGTCCATTCATTGCCAAATTACTCGGTTGATTAAACGTTGATTCAATTGCGGGAACAATCAATCGATCATCCTTCGTCAATTGAATTTCGTTCAACGCCTCCATAATTGGAAAGCCGATGATTCCATAAATTTGATAGTCAATTTCCTTAAATGTTAACGAATTATCGGGAAGCACTAAAAAAATAGCATTGTGAATTGAAATGTTACCAATTGTCAACTGCTCACAAACTGCGAGGCTTGCAACAACTGAAGTTCCCGTGATGGTCATAACATCGATTTCTACTGGAATGACTTTCATTTTTAGTTGTTTCGCAATATCCATTGTTGTCAACGACAAATTGGCTCCTGTATCAAAAATAAAATGGAAGGATTTCTTTTTACCTGATACTTTCAAGTTATTCAATCCTGCTTTGTCTTTTTCCAATTGAATTTCAGTTCTACCAGCAATTTCAACTCTTTGAGGTTTTACATTTTCTAAAGCACTCCAAATCTTTAAGCTATTCTCATAATCCAAGACATCTTTTTCGGTAAGAAATTGCTTGTAATCTCTTAGAATTGTGAGAATCGCTTCTTTTGCTTTTTTGTACTGGTAGATTTTAATCGCATTATCACATCTGATTTCATATAACTTATACAGCAATGAATCCGTTATTCTTTCCTTTCGATTCAATGCTTCATTTATCGCTTTTTCAGATTCTTCGAGTTGATTGAACGCATTGTTTAGGGCTGCCTGTACATACAATTGTTGAATGTTGGTTAGCCGCGACTGATTCGCTTCAAATAATTCCTTCGCTTTGAAATAGTTGGTATTTTCAACTAAACCATAGATTTCCTGAAATGATTTGGAGTCTTGCGCATTAGCAAGATTTAATGTCAACAAAAGTATCCAGAGTAAAACTATTTTTTCCATTGATTTCATACAAGAAAAATACGAAAATTGATTACTAAATTTTGCTGAAAGGGATGTACGGTGAATTTTATTTATAAAAAGATTTTAAAAACAAGTGAAATTTCATGGAAATACTCACGGCTATAGCAAGTCTAAGGGTAAGTCTCTAAAGAATCAGGACAAATGAATCAATCGAAAGTTTAAGCCAACAAAAAAGACCACGAATTACATTCATGGTCTTTTCATTATCGTATTCTAAGAAATTACATGTTTCTTCTGTACTGTCCTCCTACTTCAAACAATGCACTTGTTATTTGTCCTAAAGAAGCATGTTTACATGTTTCCATCAACTGTTCAAACATATTGCGATTGTTCACTGCAGCATCTTGTACCAATTTAATTCCTGCTTGAGCTTCAGTTAAATTCCCATCTTGCAATGCTTTCAACATTTCAATTTGGTATTGTTTCTCCTCTTCCGTTGCACGAATAACTTCTTTCGGCAATACTGTTGGTGATCCTTTCGAACTTAAGAAAGTATTGACACCAATGATCGGGAATTCTCCTGTGTGCTTCAAGGTTTCATAGTACAATGATTCTTCTTGAATTTTAGAACGCTGGTACATTGTTTCCATTGCTCCTAACACTCCTCCACGCTCAGTAATACGATCAAATTCTGTCAATACAGCTTCTTCCACTAAATCAGTTAATTCTTCAATAATGAATGAACCTTGCAACGGATTTTCGTTCTTCGCCAATCCTAACTCACGATTAATGATTAACTGAATTGCCATCGCTCTACGTACTGATTCCTCTGTTGGCGTCGTAATCGCTTCATCGTATGCATTCGTGTGCAATGAATTACAATTGTCGTAAATTGCATACAAGGCTTGCAAAGTTGTACGAATGTCATTGAAATCAATTTCTTGTGCATGCAATGAACGCCCTGAAGTCTGAATGTGGTATTTCAACATTTGCGCACGTGCATTTGCTCCGTATTTCTTCGCCAAAGCTTTCGCCCAAATTCTTCTGGCAACACGACCAATCACCGCATATTCTGGATCAATTCCGTTCGAGAAGAAGAACGATAAGTTTGGTCCAAAATCATTGATGCTCATTCCGCGACTCAAGTAGTATTCAACATACGTGAATCCATTTGCCAATGTAAATGCCAACTGCGTAATTGGATTAGAACCTGCTTCCGCAATGTGGTAACCAGAAATGGATACCGAGTAGAAGTTACGAACTCCATTGTGAATGAAATATTCTTGAACATCTCCCATCAAACGCAATGCAAATTCAGTAGAGAAAATACATGTGTTTTGAGCTTGATCTTCTTTCAAAATATCTGCCTGAACAGTTCCACGAACTTGTTTCAAGGTTTCCGTTTTGATGTTTAAATATACATCTGCTGGCAACACTTGATCTCCTGTTACACCAAGTAACATCAATCCTAGTCCGTCATTTCCTTCAGGTAAATCACCTTGGTATTTCGGACGAGCAACACCTTTTTTCTTGTAAATCGCAACAATTTTTGCTTCAACCTCAGCTTCTAAACCGTTTTCTTTGATGTATTTCTCACAGTTTTGATCAATTGCAGCATTCATGAAGAAACCTAACAACATTGGTGCTGGACCGTTGATTGTCATAGAAACGGATGTCAGCGGGTGCGACAAATCAAATCCTGAGTATAGTTTCTTAGCATCATCTAAACAGCAAATTGAAACACCTGAGTTTCCAATTTTACCATAAATATCTGGACGTAAATCTGGATCATTTCCATACAATGTCACTGAATCGAATGCCGTTGACAAACGTTTTGCTGGCATTCCTAAACTAACATAATGGAAACGTTTATTTGTACGTTCTGGTCCACCTTCTCCTGCGAACATTCGTGTTGGATCTTCTCCTTCACGTTTGAACGGGAATAATCCTGCAGTATAAGGAAATTCGCCCGGAACGTTTTCCTGTAAGTTCCAACGCAAGATATCTCCCCAACCTAAATACTTTGGAGTAACAACTTTTGGAATTTGAGAATGTGAAAGTGATTCTGAATGAGTTTTAATCGACAATTCTTTATCACGCACTTTAAACTTAAATTCTGGTGCTTTGTATGTCTCGCGTTTATCTTGCCAATTTTGCAACAATTCCCAGTTCTTCGGGTCGAATTCTAATTTTTCTTTTTCAAAAGCTTCTTGAACTCCTTTAATTAAACGGTCTTTGTCGTCCATTGAAGAAGCTTGCAATACTTCAATTGATTTTTGTAAACCATATAATTTGTCTGCTACTTCAACCTGCTCATCAACCCATTTATCGTAAGCGCGGTTGTTTTCTGAAATCTCAGATAAATAACGTGTTCTTTCTGGTGGAATCACAAAAATTTTCTCTGACATTTCGCGTGTAATCTCAAAAGTTGACTTCAAGTCACAACCAGTCTTTTCCACCAACTTATCCATGATCACTTTGTACAAAGAGTTCATTCCTGGATCGTTGAACTGAGAAGCGATAGTACCAAACACTGGCATATCATCTACTTGTGCTTCCCACAGATTGTGATTTCGTTGGTATTGCTTACGCACATCTCTCAATGCATCCAAAGCACCTCGTTTGTCGAATTTGTTCAATGCTATCACATCAGCAAAATCCAACATGTCAATTTTCTCTAATTGTGTTGCTGCTCCATATTCTGGCGTCATCACATACAATGACATATCAGAGTGATCTAAGATCTCAGTATCCGATTGACCAATTCCAGAAGTTTCTAAAATGATTAAATCGTAATTCGCGGCTTTCAATACGTTGATTGCTTCAGCTACGTGTTTCGACAAAGCCAAATTAGATTGACGTGTCGCCAATGAACGCATATAAACACGATCACTTTTAATGGAATTCATTCGGATTCTATCTCCTAACAATGCTCCACCAGTCTTGCGTTTCGAAGGATCGACAGAAACAACTGCAATCATTTTATCTTCGAAATCAATCAAGAAGCGACGAACCAATTCATCTACCAATGATGATTTTCCTGCTCCACCTGTACCAGTGATTCCCAATACAGGAACCGCCGACGTTTTAGCTATTTTGTCTATTTCCGCAAAAATATCTGTTGCTGCTTCTGGAAAGTTCTCTGCTGCAGAAATAATTCGTGCTATGGTTGGAGCATTTTTGTCTTTCAAATGATTTAATTCACCGTTCAATTGATTTCCAACAGGAAAATCAGATCGTTTCACCAAATCATTGATCATTCCTTGCAATCCCATTTCACGTCCATCATCTGGATGATACAAACGCTCAATTCCATATGCTTCTAATTCTTCAATTTCAGAAGGAAGGATTGTTCCTCCTCCACCACCGAAGATTTTAATTTGTGGTGCGCCTTTTTCAATCAATAAATCACGCATGTACTTGAAGTACTCCGTATGTCCACCTTGATAAGACGTCATAGCAATTGCTTGAGCATCTTCTTGAATAGCACAATTTACTACTTCTTCTACAGAACGGTCGTGGCCTAAATGAATGACCTCACATCCAGTTGACTGAATGATTCTACGCATGATATTTATAGCTGCATCGTGTCCATCAAATAATGACGCTGCAGTAACGATTCTAACCTTGTTAACCGGTTTATATGGTTCAATTTTTTCCATAGTCGCAAAAATAAACAAGAAATGCTATTTTTAGGCACAGAACGGTAGATATTTATTACCAAAATTCACTTCTATGAAAATTTACATTCTCCCAATCATTGCGTTGCTTTTTGTAATTACAAGTTGTCAAAACGAAATCAATCAAGACGAACCGTCAAATGATGAAAATAAATCACTAGGACAAACTGAAGAACTATTGTCGCTTGAAGAAGTGAAACCCATACCAACCGAAGCAACTGAAAACCGAAATTGGTTAATTTATGAAGGATTCATTGGTCTGTATGAACAGCACGTGGTTGTGAGTTTATCACTTTCAGATGACAATACAGTAACTGGAACGTACTTCTACGACAAACATCAAAAACACTTGAACTTAAACGGAAGCTATGACCCAAAATCAGGGAATTACAATCTAACTGAATCGTATAAAAACAAACAAACTGGATTGCTTCAATTTAAAAATTTCAATGGTGAATTGATTGGCCTTTGGAAGAAAGGGTCAAAAGATACTGAACCTCAAGAAATCAAGTTAAAATTGCTTTATGCTGCGGGAAATACTCAACCAAAAATTGAATTCTCAAAATATGAAATGAAACATGAAATCACTCTTTACATTGGACAAACCGAGGATATCGAAAAAGTAACAGACCAACTGAATGTTGCTACAATCAACAAGGAATTCAAATCGTTTAGTTATAGCATTACACGACGAAATGGACATATGGGTTCAGCGGACGGAATCATTCGGATGGATAAAAATTCGGCGAAGCAAGTTGGTCACTTTTATGGAGAATCGAATTGCGATTTAGCATTCACATTTACAGACAAGAGTGTTGACATTGAAGAAAACGACTGCGAATACTACCATGGTGCAAATGCATACATGGATGGAAGTTTATCGAAAGTAAAGTAATTATCATTCTAATCCTTAACTTCACGCCAATGAAAAGAATACTTTCCCTTCACAAAAATGAATTTATTCGTAAATTGCTTTTGATTCGTTATATCAAGGACACTTTTTTCTTGTGCGCAGGTGTTACAATGGCCACTATTGGATTAAAAGGCTTTTTGTTTCCAGAATTTTTGGATGGAGGAGCAATGGGAGTTTCACTTTTGTTGGAAAAATTGACTCACATTGATTTATCAATTCTTATAATTTTAGTCAATGCGCCATTTATCCTTATTGGAGCGCGACAAATCTCTTTACCTTTTGCTATAAAGAGTTCATTTGCAATTGTTGCTTTAGCATTTGTCGTTCACTTTGTAGAATTTCCATCTTTAACAGAAGATCGATTACTAATCGCTGTATTCGGTGGTTTTTTCTTAGGAAGTGGAATTGGACTTGCCATAAGAGGAGGCGCCGTTATTGACGGAACAGAAGTATTAGCAATTTCTGTAAGTCGAAGAACGAGTTTATCCGTTGGCGATTTCATTGCATTATTTAATGTGGTTTTGTTTTCTTTGTCTGCTTTATTAATCAGTATAGAGCTAGCAATGTATTCAATGTTGACCTACATTTCTGCGTCTAAAACAGTTGACTTCATCATCAATGGTATTGAAGAATACTTGGGTGTTTATATCATTTCTGAACATGGAGATGAAATCAAAGAGGCAATCACAAAAAATTTAGGTCAAGGTGTTACAGCTATGAAGTCTGATGGTGGATTTGGTAAAAAGGGATCAGCAAAGCCAGATGGAAAGATTCTGTATTGTGTTGTGACACGTTTGGAAATTACCAAATTACTGCTAGAAATTGATAAAGTGGATCAAAAAGCTTTTGTCATTCAACATTTGGTAAAAGACACGAAAGGCGGAAAAATAAAAAGTCGTCCATTGCACTAAATAATTGATCGAACTCACTTAGATTTAATTGATTTTAAATCATTTAAACTTCTACACATAATGGTATTTTAACCAAGATTCAATTTGAACCCAAATTTTTCAAATTTTAATCTCTAAACGAAAACGTCTTCTTCCACTTCAAAACTTGCTTCTCAATGAATTCATAAGAAAGAATGGCAGCAATGAAACTTAAACCGACGTTGTATGGAATTTGATGCACCCAATGTTCCCCGCCGCCTCCAGTTCGCAAGAACAATCCTTGAAAAACGTACAATCCATAAGATATTAAACCAATATAATTGATAGGTGCAAATTCTAATAGCTTTACCACTTTTGACTCTTGATTAAAGTTGATCCAAACAATTAATAACAACACTCCAAATGATTGAAACAATTGCGCGATTGGCAAAAGGATTTCTGGTAAAATTAGTGGAATGCAAAACAAACTTAATCCAAGAACTATGATTGAAGTTGATTTCTTACTCAATAGAACAATAATTCCATCTAATCTATTCAAGATTATTGCACCCAGGCAACCGATCATGATTGGCATTACAGCAGGAATGAAAAAACGAAATGATTTGTAATTCACTAGCATTTCACTTTCTGGAAAAACATACAATGCTATCACAGAAAGCAATAAAACACTTGCAATCAAAATAAAATACCAACGAATTTTCGCAAAGAAATAAACGACAAATGGCCAAGTCAAATAGAATTGTTCTTCTACTGATAACGACCAAATATGACCTAATTCATATACATAGAATTGATTCGGAACAAAATTGTAGCTATAAAAAACAGCGTACAAAATGCTTTCTGTTGGAATTGGAATCCAGCCCTTGACAGAAATGAGAATGATTGCACAGTAAAACAAGACTAATGGTGGCAATAAACGCAGAAAACGTCGAATGAAAAAATACTTGATATTGATTTTGCCAGTATGTTCTTTTTCGTGCAATAAAATGCTGGTGATCAAAAAACCACTCAAAACGAAAAAGATCATCACTCCTGTTTCACCAGAAAACAAAGGCCAGACATGATTGACAATATAAGACGTATTCGGAATTCGCGTCAACAAATCCATGTGCGTTAACATTACCAATCCAATTGATAATGCTCTCACTCCATTAAGTCCTTTTATGTATCTCAACTCATTCGTTTTGAATGGTCTAAATTAAAGATTTTCTAATTCCGTCTTAACAAAAGTTGCTAACTCGTGCAAATACTTTTGAGAGAAATCAAATTTAACACCTGCAGTTTCATAGATTTCGGGAATTGACTTTGTATATCCTAACTTCAAAGCTTTTTTGTAATTCTCAATCGTCGTTGGGAAGTCGGTTAAACTATTTTTCCACACACCCAATGCTCCCAATTGTGCAAATCCATATTCAATGTAGTAAAATGGTACTTCGAACAAATGCATTTGTCGCTGCCATGATGTGGAACGAGCGTTTTCATATCCCGACCAATCAGTTAAACCTGTTCCATAATCAGAGCCCAATTTATTCCATTGCGTATAGCGTTCTTCGATAGTATGCATCGGATTTTCGTACACCCAATGTTGGAATTCATCTATCGTTGCAATCCAGGGAAGAATCTTTAAAATTGTTTCTAACTGGTCTTTTTTCGCTCGCTTTAAATCTTCTGATGAATAGAACTTCGTCCATTCTTCCATGGACAATAATTCCATAGACATTGAAGCTAACTCAGCAACTTCGGAAGGAACATTTTTGTAAGCTGTCAAGTTCAAATCTCTGCTTAAAAAGGAATGAACTGCATGACCACTTTCATGTACCATTGTCACTAAATCGCGCTGAGCACCAACAGCATTCATAAAAATAAACGGAACACCAATTTCATACAAAGGATAATTGTATCCTCCTGGAGCTTTTCCTTCCTTTGAATCCAAATCCAAATAATTCATTTCGGCCATTGTAGCAATGCATTCACCAAAATAAGGATCAATCTTCGTCAACAACTCAATTGTCCCATCCAACATTTCTTTGCCGTTCTCAAAAGGCTTTAGTGGCTTCAATCCATCTGGATCCACATCTAAATCCCACGGTTTGAATTGTTTTTTGCCCAGTTTAGTCAATTTTTCTTCTTGCAATTGTTTGACCAACGGAACAATTTCCGATTTTATCGCTGCATGAAAATCGAAGCAATCGTCCTTTGAATAGTCAAATCGTCCAAGAGCTTCAAACTTATAATCTCTGTAATTTTTAAATCCAGCATTAACCGCAATTTTGTGTCGCAATTGCACCAATTCAGAAAACAAATCATTCAATTTCTGATCATCTTCTGCACGACGAGCAACCATTTTATCAAATACCGATTTGCGCACCGATTCATCATTGTCTTTCAAATACAAACTCGCTTTTTGCATGGTTATTTTCTCACCATCCACTTCGATTGATTGTCCACCCGAAATCGAACCAAATTCCTGACTTAATTCATTGACTTTCGCTTCCAATTCAATGTTTTCTTGTTGGAACAATTTTAAAGCTGAAAGCACACTTCGGTGATAAATGGCAAATCCATCTTCTTTGTTTTCTGGTGAAGAAAATGGACAATCAATGAATTTTTGATTCAACTTATCCTCAAACGGTGCGATATGTGGCTGAATTTGAGAAACAAAAAAAGTGTAATCCTTTGTCAACTCTTCCTTCGTTGTGTCGATGGTCATTTTTATGTAACGCCATGCAGCATCTTCTTCGATCACTGCATCCAATTCACTTCTATCTTGTAACCATTTTTCAAAGTCAGCAAATGAATTAATAACGCGTTCTACCAAGTCTTCATAATAAGGCTTGATTGCTTCCCAAGAATCAATTTTCAAATTGTCTTGAATAAATTTACGTGGTGATTTCTGAATTGTCATATCAAAAAAAAGAGCTCCTAGTGGAGCTCAGTATTTATTTCTAGTTAGATCCTGATTTTCGTTGAACCGTTGTTTTCGCTTTCGCTGCTCCAGATGTTTTACCTCCAGCTTTCACAGGTCCTTTTGCTTTGCTTGCCGCAGCTGGACTCTTTTTAGCAGCGGTTGTTGCTGGTTTCTTTTTTGCTTTAGGCTTCTCTTCAGATTCTGCACCTGCTTCAGCATCTTTTTTCGTAGCTTTCTTTTTTGGAGCTGCTTCTTCTTCCGCTTCTTCTAAAATCAAATTATTCGATTTATGCAATAAGTTGTACCATTGAAACAACTTCTTGATATCCGAAGAATACACTCTTTCAGCATCATAGTCTGGTAAAATCTCTAACAAATAGTTTGTCAATTTATCCAACGAGTCTTTGTGAGACAAGCATTCTTTACCCCCTTCTTTATCATAAATCGCTCTATAAATTTCTTTCAAAGGCTTGTCTTCAGAATAAGTATAGATACTAATGTCTTCCAACGCGGAAATACGATCAGTTGAATACGCTGGTGTGCGCTTTCCATCAATTAATGATTCTACAATAATGCTGTTCTTCGCTTGAGCAACTACTTTAAAAAGTCCTGGTTTTCCAGAAATGGCAATAATACCTGATAAATTCATTTGTTAAATTTTGTGTGTCAAAAATAAAAAATCTTTTGTTAAATCTACATTCTCACAATTTTTGTTTGTTGAATTCCTAATTCGGTTTCCACCAACACAATGTAAGTTCCTTTAGCAAGATGCGAAACTGAAAACTCATTTGGTATATTGGATTTCAGTTCAAATTGTCTGCCAAGTTCATCAATAATACGAATAGATTTGATAGAAAGTTGGGAATTTATCCTGATTTTTTCCAAGGTTGGATTAGGATATACATGAATGGCTTCATTTTCAAACTCTTGCAAATCCAATGTTAACACAAACGGATCTGTTTCTACCTTGCAACCATCTGCTGAAACCGTATAGCACGTATACGATCCATATGGTTCAGCAATAGTCAATGTTGCATTGGTTTCCCCAACTAAATCATTCCCGTCTAAAGTCCATTGGTAGGAATCAGAGGCAGTAGTTCCCAATTCAGTAAATGCCTGAAGCAAGGTAATTAGATTAATTGTTGGGACCTCCAACTGCACCAATGTCAACGTGTCTGTTTGAGCACCACATCCATTTTGATTGTACACGGTTGCAGAATAATCGCCTAATTGATCAGTAGAAATAATTGCTGAAGTTGCACCATTGGACCAGTCATACATGCTCAAGGAACCAGAAGTTGCTAAAACAGATAAATCAACTGAATCGGAACAAATTCCTGCTGGACCAACAATTGTCGCATTATATTCATTGTTCAACAAAATATCATGAGCATTGATTAATCCGTTTCCATAGGCGAAATTCGGCAAGGTTCCTGTAAAACTATTTCCCATTGCATTTGCAATCATTTCATCCATAAAATCTTGGTAATTCGCTTCAGAGCAACGTTCTAAAAACAATGCTGCAATTCCAGCAACAACTGGAGAAGCCATTGATGTTCCACCATTCCCCATGTGCCAAGCTCCAGTGTCAATTTTTGAAAAATTCGCAGGATTGGACAAATACCAAAGAGGTCCAGGCGATAACGTTACATCTCCTGTAGCAACAATATCAGGTTTCACTACTTGATGTCGATTTGGTCCCTTGCTTGAATTAATACTTACTTTTCCAGGAGGAATGACATCTGAAGGAACGTATGTTCCACCTGCTAAATTTGGGAATGAAGATCTGTTTTTAATATTTCCAACTGAAATGATTTTTTCCGAACAGGTCCAGCCAGATACAATCGTCTGCAATGAATCAGCATGGTTGTAGTGAACAATAGAAGGAAAACTTCCAACTGTTGGCAATGAACTTACAATTGAATTTAAACCCAATCCCGCTCCTGACCATAAATCATAACTTCCTGTTCCCGTTGTGTACAATCCATATTTGTAAGAAGTTGAATCGACATTTGAAAAATAGGCCTCCATATGATAATTGTCTCCTTCTTGACTAGTATAAATCTCTATTGTTGCAATCCGATTTGGACCATTCCAAATTGTATCCATAATTGGCGTTCCCAATGAAAGCGTTGCTTGTCGATACACTAGCTCACCTCGATTCTCAAAATTGTTGGCTGGATTAACTGCACGAAAGGTATATTGAAAAGATGATTCTGTCATATCCGACCATAGGTCAAAATAGATTGTATTTGGTCCTAGTGCTCCACCAGGATTGTTATTGAACCAAACAAAACTTGTATCCGCGTCAATGTCTGCATGTACGTGGTATTTCCCGATATTTCCAGAGTTTCCACATGCGCTAACGACGATTCTACCATTTTTAGCATCAACCAAATTCTCCATAACTTCTGAGGCAGGATCATTTCCATCGTGACTACCTAAATAATCGCCTATGCTTAAATTAATGACAGCTGGTTTTCCCAAAGTATCGGCAACTTTGAAAATATAATCGCAAGCATCAGCTACAGTAAGTGACCAATTTGGTAAATTAAAGTTCGTTTCCACAATAATAATATCTGATTCAGGAGCAGCGCCTTGGTTGTACCCAGTCGACAAACCATTTCCAGAACCGGCACCTGCAACAGTTGTTCCATGAGCATTGTTATCCATACTAGTACAATTCCCTGCATTGATATCCATGCTATCCCAAACTATTCCATATCCATACGGCGATAGGATTCCGCCTGTATTCGTGGAATGATCCCAATAACGCAAAACACGTGTAGAACCATCAGCATTTTGAAAGTCTGGATGATTAAAATCTATTCCGGTATCAACATATCCAATAATGACGTCTTTTCCGGTGTAGGCATCACTCAAACCAGTTCCAGCATGAACTTCATTAATATGATGTGTAGCTCTTGTAGAATCATTCAACAAATAAGGTGGATTGTATTCTACATGATAATCAGACAGTTGTTGATTCTCAAAATAATTTTCAATGTCAGAAGCCGTGCACGAAATAAAGACCCATTTTTCGGTTTCATACTTTATTGGAATGTTCAATTCCTTTAATTCTTGTTTTGTTTGTTCAGAGTTTTTTAAACAAAATGAAGTGACAATACCTTTTTGATCAGAATGCAATTGATTCATTCCAAATTTTCCCGATTGTCCAAAAGACAAGGAAGTGAATAATACAAGCAGCAGTGTAATAGTAATTTTCTCAACCATTGATAAGCGATTTTAACCTTAAGACGTAAATTTAAGGTGATATGTAACATTTTTGAACCAAATAGCATCTTTTTTTTGCAACTTTGGAAAATTAATAGAAAAGAATCAATTAACAAGATATGAAAAAAAGAGTCATCAGAGTAAGTCTTGCATTATTTGCTTTAGCGATAACGAATAATGTTGGTGCTCAAGTAGATCCAGAAATTGTAAACTGGTACAATGGTAAGTTAGGTATGAATACCGAAAAGGCTTATAAAAAGTTGAAGAAAAAGAAATCAGAAACTGTAATTGTTGCGGTTGTTGATTCAGGTATCGACATTGAGCATGAGGATTTAGTTGGAAAAATCTGGACAAATACAGATGAAATTCCAGGAAATGGAATTGATGATGACAACAACGGATACATTGATGATGTTCACGGATGGAACTTCTTAGGAAGCAAAAGTGGTGAGCACCAAGACAATGCACGTTTAGAGAAGACTCGTATTTTGGCTAAATTATCGAAAAAGTATGACGGAATTGATGAATCAACAGTTTCTTCAGCAGATAAAGAAGAGTTTGCTTTGTACCAAAAAGTGAAACAAGAAGTTGAAACAGAAAGAGCAGAATACGAAGCTTATTTGCCTCAATTGGAAATGCTTCCTGCAATTATGAAGCAAATCCCAACGATGATTGAAACACAATTGGGTAAAGCTGATTACACTGTGGAAGATTTAAAAGCTTGGGAACCAACAGATCCACAAATGGCACAATTGAAAGGATTGGCTATTGCAATGAAAAAAGGTGATTTTACAGAAGAAACTGTGAAAAAGCAAAAAGAACAAATTGAATCAATGTTGAACTACAACTTGAATGTTGATTACGATGATCGTTCTTTGATTGGAGATAACGTAGATGATTTTTCTGATGTACATTATGGTAACAATGACGTGGAAGGTCCAGATGCATTGCATGGAACACACGTTGGAGGAATCATTGGAGCAATTAGAGGAAATGACAAAGGAGGCGACGGAGTTGCTGAGAATGTTCAGTTGATGGTATTGAGAGCAGTTCCAAATGGAGATGAGTTTGATAAAGACATTGCATTAGCTATTCGTTACGCTGTTGACAATGGAGCTCAAGTGATTAACATGTCATTTGGTAAAGCTTATTCACCACACGCAAAAGAAGTGTATGAAGCATTTAAATATGCAGATTCAAAAGGAGTTTTATTGGTACATGCAGCAGGAAATGACCATAAGGACATCGATACTGAACCAAACTTCCCAACGTACAAATATTCATTCCAACCAGAAAGATTGGATCACTTTTTAACGATTGGTGCTTCTACTCGTTTTGCGAAACCAACGAAAGAAGACAAAAAAGAAGGGATTGATTATGGTAGTTTAGCAGCAAGCTTCTCAAACTATGGTCAAGTTGGAGTTGATGTTTTCGCACCAGGATTTGAAATTTGGAATACAGTTCCTCAAAGCGATTACATGAAATTACAAGGTACGTCAATGGCAGCACCAATGGTATCTGGAGTTGCAGCAATGTTGAAATCGTATTTCCCAACATTGACGATGTCAGAAATTAAAAATATCATGTTAACAACGGCTACTCCTTACAAAGGTTCTATGCAACAAATGCCAGGAGAAGAAAAAGCGGTAGATTTTGGAACGCTTTCTACAACTGGTGGTGTAGTAAATGTTTTGGCTGCTGTGAAAGCATGTAAAAAATTAGAGAAATCTAAACAATAATAAAAGCTGAAAAGTAAGTAAACTTTAAAGCAAACACTTAAATTTGGGGATGAACATTCATCCCCTTTTTTTATGAAATTACTTTTACTTTTTGTTGTCGTTCTTCAATTTAACGGGAGTTATTCTCAAACTTCAATTCTCAATCCTATCATTGATGAATGGCACGCAAATGCAGCCAACACGAATTTTGACGCTTATTTTGACATTACGACTGCTAACTTCGTATTTCTAGGTACAGCTCCGGGAGAACGTTGGACAAAAACTGAATTTGAGGCTTTTTGCAAACCGTATTTTGACAAAGGCAGTGCATGGAAATTTATTCCAAGCAATCGAAACTGGGTATTCTCTAAAGACAAAAAAACAGCCTGGTTCGATGAAGATTTAGCTACTTGGATGCAAGGTTGTAGAGGCTCAGGAATAATGGTGAAAGAACGCGGAAAATGGAAATTAGCGTACTACAATTTGACTGTATTAATTGAGAATGAAAAGATAACCGAATTCATTGAACTTCGTTCAAAATAGTTAAAAGTGAAGAATTAAAAATGAAAAAGTATTGACGCCTTCTTCATTTTTAATTCTTCATTCTCAATTTATTTAGTTTCCTTTCGCGTGATCGGCTAAAAACTGTTTCAACCCTAAATCAGTCAAAGGATGATTCGCCAATGCTTGAATCGCTTTTAAAGGTCCTGTCATAACATCAGAACCAATTTCAGCACAATTGATAATGTGCATTGGGTGGCGAACAGATGCTGCCAAAATTTGAGTTTCGAACATATAATTATCGTAAATCAATCGAATTTGAGCAATTAAGTCCAATCCGTTTGTCGATACATCATCCAATCTCCCTAAAAACGGAGAAATGTAAGTTGCTCCTGCTTTAGCAGCCAACAGTGCTTGTCCAGCTGAAAAAATCAAGGTACAATTTGTTTTGATTCCTTTGTTGGAGAAATATTTTATCGCTTTAATCCCTTCAGGAATCATTGGTATCTTCACAACAATGTTTTTATGTAGAGCAGCCAACTTTTCTCCTTCTTGCACCATTCCTTCGAAATCTGTTGCAATTACTTCGGCGCTTACTGGACCATCAACAATGTTGCAAATAGCGACATAATGATTTAAAATGTTCTCTTGTCCTGTAATTCCTTCTTTGGCCATAAGCGATGGATTCGTAGTTACTCCATCCAAAATCCCCATGTCATTTGCTTCCTTGATTTCAGCTAAATTCGCTGTATCGATAAAAAATTTCATATCCGTTTCTTTTTTTACAAACATACGAAGATGCGATTATTGAATGATAAGGAATCGCATATTGTTTTCAACGAGATATTAAGATTGAATTCAAGTTCATAAATGGCAAGAAAAGAATGAACCGCAAAGGCACGATAGGCACAAGAAAATGAAGTAGTATTGACGCGGTGAATTTTATTTCAAAGAAACAAAATGTGTTCAATTTTATAGCGAACATGAATGAACCACGAAGGCACAGAAGACACAATAAAATGAAGTAGTATTGACACTGAGAATTTTATTTCAAAGAAACAAAATGTGTTCAATATTAGAACGAAAAGAATGAACCGCAAAGGCACGATAGGCACAAGAAAATGAAGTAGTATTGACACTGAGAATTTTATTTCAAAGAAACAAAATGTGTTCAATATTAGAACGAAAAGAATGAACCACGAAGGCACAGAAGACACAATAAAATGAAGTAGTATTGACACTGAGAATTTTATTTCAAAAAACTAAAATGTGTTCAATATTAGAACGAAAAGAATGAACCGCAAAGGCACGATAGGCACAAGAAAATGAAGTAGTATTGACACGGTGAATTTTATTTCGATGAAATAAAATGTGTTCAATATTAGAACGAAAATGAATGAACCGCGGAGACACAGAAGACACATGAAAATGAAGAGGTATTGACGCGGTGAATCTTATCTAATCACAAATTCTTCCTTTGTGGGCATCATTTTCAAAATGAACGTTGAGCTCTTTCATTTCATCTAACAATTCTTGAGAAACAGGCGTATTTTTCAAGGCGTTCAAATCAGGTTGACCGGCATCAACCCAGCATGTGTACCAAATAGAACCAACAGCAATAATCGCTTCGCGCATTCGCCTTTCCACCATTCCATTCATGCGCTCGTGATATGCTTGTGAAAATTCGTAGGAATAAACACGTGCTGTAACTCTTCCACGTTGTTCAAAACTATACTTTTTATCGGATGGAAATTCTGCTGTCAATTCCTTTTCAATTCTCAACACCGAATCCAAAGCCAAGTGTGATCCTTTTACGGCATTCCAAGCAAATTCTAGTACATTCTTTTGATAAGTGCTTTTCCCAACAAAATAATCGTAATTCTCTGCATTGATTTCAACCAACCTACTTTCCCACAATCCATGAATTCCGTATTGTCCGGACATTTGACCGTTGTAATTCTCTGTTGTATGCAAAGGAACATGCGCATCTCCAATGTAGTGACCAATATCGGCTGAATATTTCAATATGAGGTCAACATTTCCTGTTTCAAAAGCTTTCTGTAATTTGCTTTTCATCCAAGTGATGTTCCAAGGAACAATTCCATACGCTTGTAATGTATCTTCTGTGAATTTACTGACGGCATCTTGCCAACGCATCGGCATCACCTCAAATGGATTTTCTCCTGGCTTGTAGTAATGATCTAAATCGATGTAATGTTTTGGCGCTTCTCCATCCACTGCATATCTTCTTTTATCAGGATCAACAGCATGTTCAGTGATGTATTCTAAATGTTCTTTGTAAAATCCAAACATTTCTTGTGGCAAGGTAAACACTGCCATTCGGTTAATACGTTTGTGTCCATAAAATCCCCATTTTGTCTCTTGCTTCACTCCCATTGAGAGTAAAACAGGCAACAAAATAAGCACCCAAATTTTATAGTTTAACCAATTTACCATCTTTTAAAATAGGAATTACATCTGTTTGATTTGGTGTCAGACAATACTTCACATCTTCATTCAAATTCAAATTTTTTAATCTTCTACGATGCGAACTTGATTTCAAATACCCGAAGTAATTATCCTTTGCAGAAAGATACAAATATTTTGCCGCAACAGAAGAATCTTCATCAGAAGTGAATTTTCCTGTTCCTATTAAGTATTCTGAAATGGCACCGGCACAAATCGTGTCTTCTAAGTTAAACTTATCCTGCCAACCCGAACATAAACACAAGACGTTTTTATCTTGATCTGATAACCAAACACACAGAGCTTCAAGGTTTAAAAAAGAACCTACAACAACGATTTCTGCATCTTTGGCAACATCTAAGGCTTTTGTACCATTGGTTGTTGACAATACAACATCTTTCCCTATAAATTCTTCATTCATGTATGAAAATGGTGAATTCCCGAAATCAAAACCATCAACGATTTGACCTTTACGCTCTGCACCTGCTAAAAAACCTCGTTTTTTATAATCCATCGCTTCTTCGATTGTTGGTACTGGAATGATAGAATTAATTCCATTATCGAATGCAGCGCAAATTGCTGATGTCGCTCTTAAAACATCAATAACTACGACAATTTCATATTCAGATTTATAGTAATCATACTCTCCAGGAGTAAAACAAACTTCAACGTGTTTTCTAGTGTCTTCCATGTGCGTAAATGTGTTGCAAACATACTAAAAAATGGCGTTAAATGGAGTAATCTTTTCTTACCGAAAAAAAGTGTCAATCTTCTCTCAAGTACTTTTTTTCAGCCCAAAACGTACCAAAAGGAATCAAAGAAGCAAATCCTAAAATCAAGGTCTTTTTCATTTCCCATTTAAATTGCAGCGCACATAGCACGACAAAAACACAATAAAGAATAAACAAAACCCCATGTATAATTCCAACATAATAATTCGGTTCAGGCATATCGTATACTCGTTTCAGTGGCATGGTAATAGCGAAAAGCAAATAAGAAATCCCTTCTAAAATTGCCAATAAACGCAGTGTTTTAATCATGTTTTATTTTTTTGCTTGTAATTCAAATAATATATCGCGCAATCTTGCTGCCTCAATGAAGTCAAGATTTTTAGCTGCTTTTTCCATTTGTTTTCTCGTTCCTTGAATGAGTTTATCTAATTCTTCCTTATTGGAATAATTCGTTTCACTCTCAGCCACCATTTTCGGTATATCCGCAAATTCGTAAGTATTCACAACTTCCACTTTTTCTTTGCCTTGAATGACATTAGTTATCTTATCAATGGATTTCTTCAATGGTTGTGGTTCCACTCCATTCGCAAGATTGTATTCGTGCTGAATTTTCCTTCTTCGAGCCGTTTCATCAATCGTCTTTTGCATGGAGTCTGTTACTTTGTCGGCATACATAATCACTCGACCATTGACATTTCTTGCTGCTCTTCCACTTGTTTGTACCAATGAACGTTCATTGCGCAAAAAACCTTCTTTGTCTGCATCTAGAATAGCAACCAAACTAACTTCAGGTAAATCCAATCCTTCTCTCAATAAGTTAACACCAATTAAAACGTGAAATTCACCTAACCGCAATTGTCGCAGAATTTCAACACGCTCAATCGTTTTTACTTCACTGTGAATATAGCGACATAAAATCCCCAAGCGATCAAAGTATTTTTGTAATTCTTCGGCCATGCGCTTTGTTAAAGTTGTCACCAAAGTGCGTTCATCCAACTCAATGCGCTTTTGAATCTCCTCCATTAAATCATCAATTTGATTCAAACTTGGTCGCACTTCAATAATAGGATCCAATAAACCCGTTGGACGAATAATCTGTTCCACGACAACTCCTTCAGATTTTTCCAATTCATAGTCGGCTGGAGTCGCTGAAATATAAATCACTTGGTGCATCATGCCTTCAAACTCTTCAAACTTCAACGGTCGATTATCAATGGCTGCTTGCAAGCGAAAACCATAATCAATCAAATTGACTTTTCTGGCTCTATCACCTCCGTACATGGCACGAATTTGTGGCACCGTAACATGACTTTCATCTATTATCATCAAGAAGTCATCCGGAAAATAATCAATCAAACAGAAAGGTCGTTCTCCAGGTTGACGGCGATCGAAATAACGGGAATAATTCTCAATTCCTGAGCAATAACCTAATTCGCGCATCATTTCCATATCATATGAAACACGTTCTTCCAAGCGTTTTGATTCTTCAATCTTCCCTTCTTTCTTGAAGTTGGCTACTTGAACAACCATGTCTTCTCCTATTTTATCAATAGCTTGTTTCGTATTATCTGGACTAGAAACAAATATATTTGCTGGAAAAATGTTGATTTGATCAAACAATTCAAGTCGCTCGTTGGTTTCTGGATCGATGGTTGAAATTGTCTCAATATCATCGCCCCAAAATTCAATTCTAAGTGCATGATCAGCGTAAGCTAAATAAATGTCAATTGTATCTCCTTTGACACGAAATGTCCCTCTTTTAAAATCGTCGTTTGCACGCGAATACAAGTTCTCCACTAACCGGAATAGAAACTTATTACGAGAAATTCGTTCCCCTTTTTGAATTGTAATAATGGAATTGGCAAATTCGTTTGGATTTCCGATACCATAAATACATGAAACAGACGCTACAACAATGACATCTTTTCGACCAGAAAGCAAGGAAGATGTCGCTGACAACCTCAACTTTTCAATCTCATCATTGATCTGAAGATCTTTTTCTATGAATGTATCCGTGACAGGTAAATAAGCTTCTGGTTGATAATAATCGTAATAAGAAACGAAATATTCCACGGCATTATCGGGAAAAAACTCCTTGAATTCACCATACAGTTGGGCTGCCAATGTTTTATTGTGAGACAAAACCAATGTTGGACGATTGATTTCCTGAATGACATTTGCAGCAGTAAACGTTTTACCACTACCGGTCACTCCTAATAAAGTCTGATGTTCAGATTTTGCTTCGATACCAGCAACTAATTCCTTAATTGCTTGAGGTTGATCGCCTGTTGGTTGAAAATCTGATACGAGTCGAAAATCCATCTTGTAAAGTTAGAAAATCTCTCGTTTCAAATTTTATAAAATCCGTTTTTAATTGCGTAAATTACAACTCCAACCACATTCGTTGCATTCGTTTTCTTAGAAATGTTTTTACGGTGAACTTCAACCGTTCGAATGCTTAAATACAAATCGTCTGCAATGTTTTGGTTTGTCTTCCCTTCACAGATGTATTTGACAATTTCTATTTCTCTTGCCGTTAAAGGCTCATCAGAAAAAACTGGTTGAACATCCTTGTTTTCCATGACTTGAAAAAGAAGTGCTTTCGACATTTTATCATCAAAATAGTATCCTTGGTCATGCACTGCATAAATGGCATCAATCACTTTTTCAATGTCACAATTCTTTGGTAAAAATCCACGAGCACCTGCTCCAATACAATCGATGATAAAATCATCAGCATAATGCATACTAAGAATGATTACGCGAATAGATGGATAGCGACTTGTTATAACTTTAAGCGCTTCTTTCCCTCCCATTACTGGCATTTCAAGATCTAGCAAGATAATGTCTACTGTTTTGGTTCTCACTTCATTCAACAACTCTGCGCCATTAGATACTGCTGAAACGATTGTTAAACTTTCTTCATCACTTAGGAGGTTAATGATGCCTTGTCGCACCAATTCATGGTCTTCGGCAATGGCTACTCGAATTTTCTTTCTCATCAATTTATTGGTATTGTAAGTTTCGTAATTGACTTTGTATGCGTCTGTATAAAATTGATATTACCGTTTAAAACTAACACTCTCGATTTAATTGACAAAAGTCCAAGTCCAATTTTTTCACTTTTATCATTTAAATAGTCACTTTGACTCAAACCTTCACCATTGTGTTCAATACTTAACAATAGTTCTCCGTTGCTTTTACTAAGATAAACATCCATTTCAGTTGGAGCATCATGTTTTAGGGCATTATTGATCAATTCTAACGCAATTCGATAGACATTAATTATTTGTTGATTATTAAAATCATTTTCATTTTCAAGTTCAGAATGAATATGAATGTACGGATTTGTAATTGGACTAACAAAGTTCTTTAAGGCTTTAATAAGTCCATATTTGGTTACAAACTGAGGTGTTAAGTGATGACTGGCCGTACGAATGTTATCAATAATATTATCAATAAATTCTCGCTCTTCATCCAAATCTTCTTCCGTTAAAATTTTCTTGGACAAACTTCTTTTGTGCTTACTGATTTTCAATTTTAGTGTCGACAAGAGTGGTCCAACTTCATCGTGTAAGTTTGCTGCAATCTTTTCTCTCTCTGTTTCTTGGGCTAGAATCACTTCTCGCAACAATCGCAATTCGCTGTTTTTTATTGAGAGCAAGTATTCACTTTCCTTTTTCTGAATTTTTTTGGAATAGTAGACAACAAATAAGATGATGACCATGACAAGCATGAACATTAATAAAGTTCCAGCTACAATTGCTAAAATTATATTTTTCTCGCTGTCCATATTCCTTTCGATATCATAAATACAAATGCCAAACTAGCAATGAGTTGAATTATCCAAATTGAATTATAAATTTCTTGAGGGATATTTATTATCATATCCTCAAATAAAGTTAAAATGATTGTTGACCCAAAGTATATTAGTACGGCACTATTCACCCAAAATAAATAATCAAAAATCTCATCTCTCGATTGAATAACATTCATTCTATAGAAGAAAAATAGAAGTGCGAGAACAATCAGTAATACGCTCAAGGAACTAAATGCAATAGTATTTGCAGTATAGATATCTGAATACCAAAATGATTCTAAAAAATTTACTAGAATGAAAGAAATTGAACTAATCCAAAAAAAGTATTTCATCCATATTTTATTTATTACGCTTTTATAATAAAACAAAAATGAAAGTCCTGCTATTAATGTATAAAAATGAATGACAAAATTATTGTTAATCTCCCTAAAACTCAAAAACAAACAAGTGACATCAGAAATTAACGAACTAAATAAAATAATTAATAAGGAAATTTTTGCTTGGATAGAGTACTTTCCCTTCGTTAGGAACAATAATAAAATAGGAAAAATAGGACTCAGAATAGTCAAATAGACCAAAACACTATACCATACTGAGTCCATTTTAATTTAACTATTTAATTTACTGCCATTTCCACACGTCGGTGGGCATTTAATTGCCTTTTCAACGATAACACCATTTTCCATATCGTTTTGTTCAGCATCAACTCCAACTAAAATCAAATTTTTAGTGTCGTCTTCTTCTAATCCATAATAAATTCGAATTCCCATACAACCTTCTTGTGCTAAAATAAGATTTATTTTTTCATAACCGAAAAAGTGTCCTAAGGTATCACCTGGAGTTATTGAGTCTCTAAAACGCGCAGTCCAGTCAGATGCCTCTGTCAATGAAACTACTTTTCCTTCACTTCCGTCAAATGCCATACTATAAATATAATTAGATTAATAAATGATTTTCCTAAATATACAGTATGATTCCAATAGTGAGTCCCTTAATTGTTAAAAAAAAAACAGTTACAGACGCTAAATAAATGTAAATCAACTAATTAAAATTTCATGACACATCTCAAATCCTCCATATTATACGTATTTACCCTTATACAAGAGGATTTATAACATGTATTAACCACATTCTCAACTCAGTTAATTGGCATTTTGAAATTCCAATATTGGTTCGGTGGTAAACCACATTAGGACCATATTATTTCATAAGTACTAGTACGTATTTTCAAGGCATTTGCACATTTTTCAGCTTTGAATAATTTTTTCAGAAACTCAATTCATCTAAATTGCTTGGTATAAAGATTTTGAAAATTCTTTATTGATTATTACCAATAAACACCACTTATTATGAAACTTACTGCTAGAGTATTCGAATTTTTCCCATTTTTTTTCAGATTAACATTAATAGCTCCACTCATAGTATTGATATTCACATTGAATACCATATATGGACAAACCTTGGTTTACCCCTCTACAATCGTGGCACAATCTAATGTTGAAAACAGTCTTCAATCTATTGATGCAAACTTGAGTTCCTTCGCGGCAATTAAAGCTAATCCAGGGGCACTTTTAGGTTTGGGAGCATATGATGGATATTTGGAATTCCAATTTCCTACACTTGTCCCGGCAAACACCACGACCTTTATTAAAGTAGATGCCGATGATGCTATTCTTCACTCAATGTTAGGTGGAAATTTAGGTGGAGTATTGGCAACTATAGCCGGAGTAGCATTAACAGGAAATCAAGAGTTTACTGTTCATGCTAAAAATGGTGCATCAACTGCATTGTTTGGCTCCTCAACAAATCCAGCTGATTTTGGTACTGAATATTTAAATATTGTTGTCAACAAATACGACGAAACTTTTATAGCCATTACACCAAATGTTGCTTACGATCGCATTCGTATAACAAATCACGCTGGAGCTTCACTAATTGGTCTTAATACAGATAAATTGTTCCGTGTATATGATGCTTATTATGTTACTAATCCGGCACTTTGTGGTGATCCTGGATTCACTTCGTTTAATGCTGGTGGTGTCAACATCGATTTATTGGAAATTGCTGGAAGTGGCGCAACAAATATTCATAAAGCGATTGACATCGACTATAATTCCCATTCTGAATTAAGCTTAGGAGTATTGAACTTACCAGCATGGATAGATCAAAAGGTTTATTTTGAAGGTCTTTCAACACCATCCGAAGTATTTGGAATTAAATTCAGATTGGATCAGAGTTTAGCCGTTTTAGGGGTGCTGGATAATGTTTCTTTCAGAACTCAAAATGGCGCCAACACTGTTAACACTTATACGCTTGGTTCAGTTATATCTCCGCAAGGAATGGATTCACTTGCAAATGGTCAAGCTGTTACAATCTACATTCAACCAGGAGTTCCAATTGATCGTGTAATTTTTAGATATACAGCAATTCTTGGAATCAATTTGAATCAATACATCGAATTGATTGAGGTATTTAAAATCCCAATTGCACCTGTTATGAATGTTTTAGCTTCAAATACCAATGTGTGTATGGGAAGTTCAACCAATTTAGTGGGAGATGCAGATGATCCGAGCTGGATGATAAATTGGTACAGTGATAGCACTTCAACAACTCCAATTGGAACTACAAACTCTGGAAGTGCATTCATTACTGGACCTATTACATCCGATACCGTATTTTATATTACAGCCGTAAAACCTGGTTGTACGAATGAAACAGAGCAAGTTCCAGTCAATGTCACAGTTGCTCCCGTTCCTACCGCTACAGATTTATCGCTAGCTGTAAATCCAGCTGGATATTGTGAGAATACACCAATTGTTATTTCACCAAGCAGTACAATTGGAGATCAGTTCAATTGGTTTCTTGACGCGAATGGAACTCAAGCAATAACACATGGAATGACTGTTGGAAACACAACCTACACAATCGATGCTCAAGGAAACTTAACCATTAGTGGATTAAGCAATGTAGGAAGTCCGTACACTTTCTATTCATCAGTGACGGATTCAACAACTGGTTGTTCTAATATGCCGGGTGATTTTGCAAATGCACAAGTTACAATCATTTCTGAACCAGCACCAACAACATCGAATGCAAATCCATCTTTTTGTGTTGTTGATGCACCAACAATTGCAGATTTACCTATTAATGAATCTGGAGTGAATTGGTACGATGAAAATGGTATGAGTATTCCTACAACAACCGTCTTAACTGATAGCACTGAATATTTTGCAACAATTACTGGATCAATGTGCGAGAGTGACAGTCTTGTTTTTCTTGTAGCAATCAATGATGAGCTAGCTCCAACGACGAATGATCCTACTCAGTTTTTTTGTCCACTTGACAATGCAACTTTAAATGACCTTCAAACAATTGGTACGTCAATCACTTGGTATGATGCTGCGTCTGGTGGATCAATTCTACCAAATGGTACTGTGCTGGTTAATGGAGGAACTTATTTTGCTTCTCAAACTGGGCTACAATGTGAAAGCTCTCAAACGTTGGCTGTCAATGTAATAATTGATGATTTACCTACACCTACAACTTCAGAATCTACGCAGTATTTCTGTATTTCCAACAATCCAACTATCGATGACATTGCAACAAATGAAACTTCAATCATTTGGTATTCTGCTGCATCTGGTGGTTCTCCTATACCGAACGGAACTCCCATTGTCAATGGCGGACTATACTATGCTGCATTGGTAAGTCCAAATTGTGAAAGCGCTGGTCGCTTAGAAGTTACGGCAATGATTGAAACCGTTGCTGCTCCAACAACTTCCAATACGATTCAAACCTTCTGCTCAAGTGACTCACCTCAAATTTCAGATTTAGCGGTAAATGAACCCAACATCGTTTGGTATGATGCTCCAACCAACGGAAATGCTTATTCAACTACAGATCCTTTGGTAGATCAGACTTCCTATTATGCTGCGCAAGTTGGTCAATATTGTGAAAGTACGGTAAGAACACTTGTTTATGTTGTAATTGAGGACATCCCTGCACCTACTACAAATAGTTCAAGTCAAGTTTTCTGTACATCAATCACTCCAACGATTGCCGATTTAGATGTCAATGAATCCAATATTAACTGGTACGATGAAAATGGAAATCCACTTCCAACAACTACTGTACTCGTTGATGGTACTTCCTATTTTGCGAGCCAAGTTGGACCAAATTGTGAAAGTGCTTCACAATTAGAAATCAGCGTTTCAGTTGAAGATGTTTTTGGAGCAGAGATTGCTGGTCAGACTCAAAACATTTGTACGACAGATACAGTTGAATATGAAACATTACCAGGGATGAGTAATTATACTTGGAATGTTCAAGGAGGAACAATCGTTGCGGGCGGAACTACAGCAAGTAATACCATCAGTATTGTTTGGACTTCCGGATCAAATCCAAGTCTATCGGTTTCTTACAATGAACCTGGAGGATGTCAAATTTCTATGTTGGAAGAAATTGATATTGAAATCATTTCTTGTTCAGATTTAACCATTACCAAAACAGTTGACAACGAAGCTCCATTTGTTGGAGATCACGTAACTTTTACCATCAAAGTAAAAAACGAAGGTGCAGATAATTTCATCGATGTACTAGTCAGCGAACAATTGCCATCAGGATTTGAATACATTTCACACTCAACAAACAATGGAACGTATAATCCAACAACTGGTGATTGGACGATTGCTTTATTAACAATGAATGCAACGGCAACTTTAACACTAAAAGCAAAAGTTCTAGGAGCTGGGGATCACTTAAATGTAGCCCGCATCATAACATCCAAACCAATTGATTCTGATTTATCAAACAATCAAGCAGAAGCACTTTCGGAGCCAAATTGTTTGACGGTTTACAACGAAATTAGTCCGAATGGTGATGGTGAAAATGACTATTTAATCATTGATTGTATCGAAAGCTATCCAAATAACTCTATTTCAATTTTCAATCGATTTGGAAATGTCATTTACAATGCAGACTCCTATAAAAATGATTGGGATGGTGTTGCAAATGTTGGCGGAACAATTGGAAAAGGAGAAACATTACCAACAGGTACCTATTTCTACATTCTAAAAGTGGAAGAAGAAGATTTTGAAACCAACGGTTGGATCTACATTGTAAGATAAATGTCAAATATATAATCACTAAAAAAATGAAAGTTATGAAACGAGAAATTTATAGTTTGAAAAATAAAGTGCTTGTTGGTTTGGCATTGATAAGTTCAACTCTTACATACGGACAACAACAAGTACAATTTACGCAATACATGTACAATACAATGAGCGTAAATCCAGGATACACAGGAACTGGAGGGAAATTAGAGGCATTTGCTATTCATCGTTCTCAATGGTTAGGAATTTCGGGAGCGCCAAGCACACAAAATTTTGGAGTGCACGGAGCACCTACAAACAAATTAGGACTTGGATTATCTGTTATCAATGATAAAATTGGTCCTGCCAACCAATGCTACATCAATGCCAGTGCAGCAGTTCGATTAAAGATGTCACAAAAAATAAATCTTTCCATCGGATTAAATGGTGGAATGGATGTCTTAAACGTTGATTGGTCAAAAGGCCTCGTGAATAGTACGAATGATGTCACTATGCAAACAAACATCCAAAACAGAGTTCGTCCATTATTTGGAGCTGGAACCTATTTGTATGCCGACAACTGGTATTTCGGGATTTCATCACCAAATTTCATTAAGAAAGATGAATTCGGAAGAGAAAATGAAGCCATGATCAACTCAAACGTTCATTGGTATTTTATGGGAGGTTATGTGATGAACATTACGGAAAATGTAAAATTTAAACCAGCTGTTTTAACGAAATTGGTTAAAGGTGCTCCGGTGACATTTGACTTATCTGCCAACTTTTTAATTCAAAACACATACACTGTTGGAGCTGCGTATCGTTACAACGACGCCTTAAGTTTACTACTTGGCTATACGTTTAAGAATGCTCTTTTCATTGGCTATTCTTATGATATGACTTTAACAAAATTGCGTCAATACGGTAGTGGTTCTCACGACATTATTTTAAAGTACACATTATTCTCAAAAAATCAAGTTGCACGTTCTCCGCGCTTCTTCTAACTCAACTCAACATGAAAGTATTAACTACACTCCTCGTTATATCTGTTTCCTTGCAGCTTTTTGCGCAAGGCAAAACGAATCAAGCTGATGAATATTATGCAACACTAAATTATCCTATGGCGATTCAGAGCTATGAAAAATATATTTCTAAATCTGGAAAATCTGATCAAGAAGTAGCAACAAAATTGGCCAATAGCTATTACTTCACGAATGATTATCTAAAAGCCAGAATTTGGTACAATAAAGTATATCAAATGCAAGGAGATGGTATGGATGAGCAATTGTTTATCAGAATGATCGCTTGTATAAAGGCAAACAAAGATTACGAAAACGCGAATCAACTCATCAAATCGTATTATGCTAAAAATACTCAACGATTGAAAATGATGGCCTTTCAAAAAAATCAATTGGATAGTTTGAAAACCGAAGTAGAATCCATTGTCAACCTTCAAATAAATACAGACAAAGCAGACTTTGGACCAATGTATTTTGGAAATCAACTGTTGTTTTCATCCTCACGTGTCTCTGAACAAACTTCTGAAAATATTTATGAATGGAATGCTCAACCGTATTTGAATTTGTATGTAGCAACCCAGAATAAGAACAATGGTCAGCTAAGCAATGTGAAAGATTTTCTTACCAATGCCAATACGGATTTTCACGACGCAACAATTGCAGTTTCATCCGATTTGAGAACAATTTATTTCACTCGTAACAAGTTGAAAAAATCAAAATTGGCGACAGATGCTCAAGGTGAATCAACCATTGAAATTCTAAAAGGAACCATCATGAATAATGAAATCATTGATATAGTAGCTTTGGATTTTAACTCGAGCGAATATTCGTGTGGCCATCCAACTTTAAGCGCAAATGGTAAGTTATTGTATTTTGTATCGAACATGCCAGGCGGATTTGGTGAAACAGACATTTATGTCGCTGAAGTTTTTGCTGATGGACTTACGAACACACCTGTTAACCTCGGTCCAATTATTAATACTGCTGGGCGAGAAATGTTTCCATATGTTCAAGGTGATAGTCTTTATTTTGCATCAGACGGTCATTTTGGCTTAGGCGGATTAGACATTTTCCAATCAAAAATTTCAGGAAAAACCAATTACTCAATTCCTGAAAACTTAGGAGATCCAATCAATAGCAACTTGGATGATTTTTCTTTAATCATCAACATGGAAGATCGAAGTGGATATTTTGCATCTAATAGAAATGGCGGAAAAGGTGATGATGATATATACTATTTCAATTTAAAGGAGTTACCTAAATTCATTGCGTTTTCTGGTGAAGTTCGATCGAAAAATGACAATAGTTTACTTCCTAATACGACAATCAAATTGTATGATCTATTTCATGATTTAGTTTTAGAAACAAAAAGTAATGAAAAGGGAGAATATGATTTTGAATTACCTTTAAATTCACAATTCACTGCAGAATTCAGTAAAGAAGATTACAGTACTGAAAACTTAGAAATCGCAACGCCTGCAGAAGTGAAAGATCAACCTGGAAACAATGTTCTTTTGACAAGCTTTAAAGCAATCATTGAAAAAGATGGCGATAAAGAAAAAATCAAAGTTGATCCAATTTATTTTGAGTACAACAAATGGGACATTACACCACAAGCTGTAACTGAATTAGACAAAGTGTTGTTTGCTATGGAAAAATTCCCTAACTTGAAGATTAAAATAGAAGCACACACTGATTCACGAGGTTCCGATAAATACAATTTAAAACTCTCAGACAGCAGAGCAAAATCAACCATGGATTATTTAATTTCCAAAGGAATTTCTCCAGAAAGGATTGAAAGCGCCATTGGTTATGGGGAAACAAGACCAAAAAATGGTTGTACAAATGGAGCAAGATGTTCAGAAGAAGAATTCTTGCTCAATAGAAGATCAGACTTTATTATTATAAGCAAATAGTAGTCGGTTAGGTAGTAGTGTGAATTGGATTTATCTAATTCCTGAAAAAAAGAAAGGTGGAGTCATTATTGCTCCACCTTTTTCTTATTCTATACTTTCTGATTAATGGTGATGACCACCAACTCCATGAACATGTCCATGACTAATCTCATCTTCAGTTGCATTTCTTACATCCTTAATTTCTACATCAAAATGAAGAATTTCATCTGCTAATGGATGATTTAGATCCAAGGTCACTTCTTCTCCTTCAATCCCTGCAATTGTTGCAATCATTGGACCATTTTCAGTATCCAATTGTACTTGCATTCCAACTTGCATTTCCTCGTCCCCTTGAAATCCTGCTTTTGATACTTTATGAATCAACTCTTCACTTCTCTTTCCATATCCATCTTCAGGTTGAATTGTTACATTCAATGCTGCATTTGCTTCCAATCCTTCTAATTTATTCTCCAAGCCTGGGATTAATGCCCCTACTCCATGCAAATACACTAAAGGTTCTCTTCCAGCAGAAGAATCTAAAACCGTTCCATCGTTATTTTTTAAAGTGTAATCTAACGAAACCACTGTGTTTTTAGTAATTTTCATGCCACAAAAATACTTGATTTATATTAAATTCCAATCTCTACGACTTTATTTAAGTATTGATAATCATGATAATTCGATTCCAATAAGACAAATATCATCAATTTGATCTTCATCACCTTTCCACAAATTAATTGTATCCATGATGATTTCTTGCTGCAATGAACATGGATATGATTGCACAGAGAACAATAAATCATGTAATCGTTTGGATGAAAACTTCTTTGTTTTGGGACCTCCTATTTGATCTTGCATCCCATCCGACCCCAAGTACAATAAATCTCCTTCAGAGTAATGAAAGACCTCTGATGTAAATTCTCGGTTTTCTCTATATTGCCAACCACCAATTGGAAACTTATCTCCTTTGATCAAATTCACATTTCCATCTGAGACGTGTAACAGTTTTCTATTTGCAGAAGAATAATGCACCAATTTCTTCTTGGAATCAATGCAAATGAGTCCAACATCAAACCAGTCATTATTGAATTGATCTTCCTCCAATCCGCTGAAACTTTCAACAAATTTCTTGTCAACTTCCACCAAAATTTCATTTGTTTTCTGTAAACCTTTGTTCAATACAGAGTATTCGATAATGCTTTTCGCCAATACAGATAACATTGCTCCAGGAACTCCATGTCCCGTGCAGTCGCCAACTGCCAAATAAATCAAATCACCTTTTTGGGCTACCCAATAAAAGTCACCTGAAACGTAATTCAAAGGTTCGTAAATGATAAAGTGATCTGAAAACAATCGATGAAAATGCCTTGGTTTCGGCAGAATGGCTTCCTGGATTATTTTCGCGTAACTTAAACTTTCAATGTGTGTGGTGAGGTTAGATTTTGGTAAAAGTTTACTTTCCACTAACATCCTATTTTTTTTGACAAATGTAGTCAGCATGGCCCCGAAAAGATTGAAAACAGAGATTATCCTTTGATTAAGAATCGAGTTCATTTCTTAATAAATCAGTAACTCAAATCACAATTAAAGTGGCTACATTTCGTGCATGAGACAAACTTTTTTCGCAATTTTACTCATCAATTGTATTCCATTTATGAGTCATATTCTTCACGCTCAGTCTTCTTTATTCATTATTGGACATCGTGGTGCAATGGGATATGAAGTAGAAAATAGCATCTCCTCCATTAGAAAAGCCATTGAAATTGGAGTTCAGATGATAGAAATTGACGTTTTCAGATGTCAAACAGGAGAAATTGTGGTTTTCCATGATGATCATTTAAATCGATTAGCCAATAAAGATGCACTCATTGAAGATTTAACTCTTTCAGAAATAAAAGAATTAAGATTATCGAATGGCGAGAAGATTCCAACCTTAAAGGAAGTAATGGAACTTACAAATGGAGTCGTTAATATGAACATCGAATTAAAAGGAAAGAATACAGCAAATGGTGTATATGATCTCGTCACTCATTACATTCAAAAAAATGAACTCCAATTGACAGACATGCTTATTTCAAGTTTTCATTGGGAAGAATTAAGTATCATGAGAAATTTATCACCTACAATCAAAATAGGTGTACTCACCCAAATTTCACCTGTGAAGTCCATCCATTTCGCGAAAGAAATCAAGGCGTTTTCCATTCACCCTAGATACAATTCCTTAACTAAAAATAAAGTGGAAAAAATTCATGAAGCTGGCTTTTATGTGTATGCCTATACTGTCAATTTGATTGAAGACATTGAAAAAATGATGGCGATAGGTGTTGATGGGATTTTCACAAATTACCCCGATATAGCTCAAAAAACAACATTTGGGAATTAAATAATGACCAAATAAAAACAATTTGTCCCATTTTATTTTTTTGGTAGAGCGATTTAATTTTGATACATTTAGCCTGCTAGAAATTGAATCACTCCTCTAAATTGGATTGCTTCTAAAAATTATAAAACATGAAAGTTACACTACTTACAATTTGTGCTTTTTTCTATGTATTCACTGTAAACTCTCAAGTTCAGGGAGATGGTGGCACACCAAAAAGTTACAAAATTCAAGGAACGAAATCCGTTCCAACAATCCAATTCGTTGAACCAGACATTGAAGCATTGCGACAAGAAGATGCCATTGTAGATGCTGACAAATCAGGACCTTGGCGTTTTGGTTACAACAACGAAACGAATATCTCAATGACAAATGCTGGATCTTGGACCATTCTTCCAAATGGTGGAAAAATTTGGCGTGTGAAAATGGAATGTAAAAATGCATTGACAATTAACTTAACATTGGAGAATGTGGTTATTCCTGAAGGAAATGAATTATATGTGTACAACGAAGACAAAAGCTTCATTTTAGGAAAGTTTACAGACTACCATCTTTACAAAGGGACGTTGGGAACAGAATTAGTTCCTGGAAACACCGTAGTTGCTGAGTATTACGTTGCACCTCAAAACGTTTCAAAAACTGCGTCGTTAACGATTTCACGTGTTACGCATGGATATAGAACAGCCAATGAGTTTACTGAAAAAGCATTTGGTAGCTCTGGAAGTTGCAACATGAATGTGAATTGTCCTGACGGGGCTGCTTGGGAAGCTCAAAAACGTGGAGCCGTGATGCTTGTTTCTGGAAGTAACGGTTTTTGTTCTGGAGCATTAATTAACAACACTCAAAACGATGGTAAACCTTATGTTCTAACTGCAAACCACTGTTACAGCAATCCAACCAATTGGATATTCCGTTTTCATTGGGAGTCTGCAACATGTTCGAACCCTGGAAGCTCTCCAACGTTTGAATCACTTTCAGGAGCGGTTTTACGTTCTAGAAGAACTCCGTCTGATTTTTGCCTTGTTGAAATAACAGGTGGACTTGTTGGAGGAACGGTTCCTTCGTCATTCAATACATATTTTGCAGGTTGGGACAATTCAGGAACAAATCCAACATCTACAGTGTCCATTCATCATCCGGCTGGAGATATTAAGAAAATTTCATTTGATGATGCAGCAGCATCACCAATTCAAGCCATGGGATCCTCAGAAGCAAACAGTTCATGGGCTGTGGAATGGGATAGAAACACAACAACAGAAGGTGGTTCTTCTGGTTCACCATTGTACGACCAAGCTGGAAGAATCATTGGCCAATTATGGGGTGGTGGTGCATCATGTTCGAACTTGAGCGCTCCTGACTATTATGGTCGCGTTTCAAATTCATGGGAACCAGCAGGAAGCAATTCTACCAATCAATTGAAATTTTGGCTAGATCCAACAAATTCAGGTGCTACTGTGGTTGATGGATATGATCCAAACAACCCTCCTGCCCCTGACAATGCAGGAATTAATTCAATCAGCTCACCAAGTGGAAACTATTGTACTGGAAGTATTACACCAGAATTTGTGCTTAGAAACTATGGAAATAACAATTTGACTTCTGTTACAATCAACTATAATGTTGACGGTGGAGCCAATTCCACGTTTGCTTGGACAGGAAATTTAGCGCCAGGAACAAACGAAACAATTACGTTGCCAGCAATGACTGTTGCAGATGGATCTCATGTTTTCAATGCATTTACTTCTATGCCAAATGGAACGGCTGATACTGGAACTTCAAATGACGCTTCAAGTTCAACATTTATCACTACAGCGAACGGTCAAATGATTGACATAAGCGTTTCAACAGATTGTTGGGGTGATGAAACAACTTGGGAATTACAGAATATGAGTGGAACAACAATTGTTGCAAATGATGGACAATTAGCTGATGAAACTACAGTTGTCACTCAAGTTTGTATTGGTTTCGGTTGCTATAATTTTATCATTAGCGATTCTTACGGAGATGGTATGGAAGGTTCAGCAGAATCAAGTTGTGATGTAGATGGAACTTATGAAATCACTGATCAATTTGGAAATGTTTTAGCTTCTATTATTGAAGTAAATTTTGGGGATGAGGAAACGAATAACTTTTGCTTAAATTCAAGCGCAAACTTGAACAATTTAGCAAAAAATCAATTTAAATTATATCCTAACCCTTCAAATGGTTCATTTACAATTTCCTTTAATGAATTGAAAAGCAATACTATCATCACAGTAACCGATTTATCCGGTAGAGTGATGTATGAAACACCAGTTTCTGAAGCTATTTCTGAGATTCTTCTTTCTAATGTGGCAGCAGGAAATTACTTAGTGAATGTTTCAACTGATGAGTTTAGTTCAACTCAATCGATTCAGATAAATAAATAGAAATTCAAACAAAAAAAAAAATGGCAAGTCAATTTGATTTGCCATTTTTTTTGCACCCACTTTTCAAGTATGTAAAGTCTTTTAATGATTCAAAAGAAACGAATAGTAAAATGTCAATTGAATGATTCTTGATCCTAGCCCTAGCAAGAATAGTTCGACAGCATTGCATCTTCACTTTAACTTCCCTGTTGATTTCAAGGAACAAAGAAGTTCAACAAATCATTTTTCAAAAGACGAAAATACACGTGGAGTTTACTAGCCATAAAAAAGGCGCATTCATGTGTGAGTGCGCCTTATATTTTATATGATTGATCTGTTATCGTATGATGGAAATATTTCCATTATCCTCTATTTTCTTATCGTTGTAAAGAGCTTTAAACTTTAAACTCCAAACATAACTACCTTCTTGAACCAATTTACCATTGTATGTTCCATCCCATCCACTATTTACATCATGAGTTTCGAATAACAATTCACCCCAACGGTTGTAAATTTTCATTTCAAAATTATTCACATCAATTCCTGAATAGAAAATTGGTTGAAATGTTTGATTGAACTCGTCTCCATCAGGCGTAAAACTATTTGGAACATAGTAAATGATTTCTTCTAATACTCGCACAATGATTGTAGCTGTATCTGAACATCCAAATGGTGAAAAAGCAATCATTTCAACCAAATAAGCATTCCCTTCTTCATCAGGAAAAGTATGAGAAGCATGGAATGTTGAATCCTCCGGGCTATTGTCACCATAATTCCAAACATAAGTTACTGCTCCTGTAGTTGTATTAAAAAAATCTACCTCAGTTTCAAGGTTATTCATTTCTGTTGCTGAAGCAGTGAATCCAGCATCTGGAAAAGGATCACCAATCATAAAGTTTTGAGAACGAAAGATTTCGTTGCCACAATCATCACTAATTCTATAAGTTCTTGTCACAACTTCTGGACAAAATCCACCATCTGAGACATCGCTAAAATGCGTTACTGTAGGTGTTGAACAATTATCAGAAACTCCAGTTACAACATTAATATCCACTGGAGGTAAAACCAAATGCTGCTCATCATTCAAATTATCTGCCATCGGTGGAATCGTATCATTGACAGTGATAGTTTGACTTGTAGTCACATTATTTCCACAATCATCTGTATATGTCCAAGTTCTAGTAATAATTTCTGGACAAGTAGTTCCACTTGAAACATCCGTTCCCGCAACGCTTCCACTAATTGTGCAATTATCAGTCCAATTTAAGTTCACCATAGGTGGAACATCACCAATGCACTGAACGGAAACATCTGGAGGAGTTGGCTCAAACTGAGGCGCAATTGTATCATTGATGATAATCGTGTGCGTTACATCTATGTAGTTGGTACAAGAATCTGCCACGCGATACGTTCTAGTAATTGTTTCAGGGCAAGTATTACCATCAGAAACTTCACTAATAAAAGTAACATTCGGTACTGATGTATAATCATCCAATTCAGTTGTAACAACCGAAGGGTCAGGACCAGGAACATCTGCACTACATTGATAAGTAGAATCTGCTGCATTTGAAGCCGTTGGTGGAGTATCTACAACAACCATAATTTCATATGGACAAGTACCAGAAGCCGACCAACCACAAGTCAAACCAGGATTTACAGCATCCGTAGATGTAGCTTGACAAATGAAATCTGCCGCGTTATTATTATCAGCATTTCCTGTTCTTGAGTAGCTGTATTGAATTCCTGCAACGGTTCCGCAGTTAAGTGGACAACCATTTCCTGTCCACTCCGGACCTAAAGTAATATTAAATCCATTAATCGTTGGATTAAAATTAGCAATTTGTGCAGCTGTCCATCCCCAACAAATGAAATCCACAACATTCCCAAAATTATCGATTATAATTGCCCAACTGTTATTTGGTGCATTCCAAAAAATATTGGTTCCAAAGTAATTTGGTGCACCTGCAATATCAACCTTTGTAACTACAGAACATGGGGCAAATGTTGCCGGTAAATACCAATATGTGCTATTTACCACATTAATATTAGTGTAAGAATCGCTAATCGCTACAACCCAACCAGCAGTATTTATTGCGGTTGAATACAAATTTGAAATTTCAATGTAATCGGCAGATGGATCTCCTGCATAACCTTCAGTTCCGCACTCTGTAATCAGAACTGATCCACCAGTCGAACCACTTGATGTAGTTGACGCTTGAGCCCAAAAACTAGTATTTGAAGTCAATACTGGAGTTGTCAAGGTATTTGTCGCTGAAAGTTGATTCCCACCAGTTTCAGCATCCCACCAAGTTACGGCGGTAGTATCTGTCGTTGCCAATAAATCGGCTGTTTGTCCTGAACAAACAAACAAATCTCCACTTAAAACAGGCTCTTCAGAAACTTCAATTGTAAAGTCTTGTGAGACAACAGTTGCTGGACAAGCGCTACAGCGGGCTTGAACAGTAAATGTCGTCATAACAACTGGCGCCGCTAAATAGGAAGCTGTTGGACTCCACGCTTGAACAACCGTAGCTCCATTCATCACTTGATATTCGTAAGTTCCAGAGCAAGTACCAGTTACAGCAAATGTTATTAGCGTATCGCTCCCTTCACACAATAACAAAATATCAGGAGTTGGAGTAACAGAAGTTGCACCACATTGAGCGCGAGAAACACCTCCGGTAAGGACAATCAATGCAACTATTAATAGTGTTTTCATAATTATTGGTTTGGATATTGTTGAATGAATTCAATGTCAGCATTCAACATTGACGTATTCAGATTAAGGTTATTAGCAGATTGAATTAACAACAGAATTTCCGTACGCTTTGCAAGAGCAGCTTGATTTTCACCAGAATTTACCGAAACATAAAATTCATTCATTGTATTCATGATATCACGAATAACATCTCTTGCTGTTTCTGCTTCGGGAGCATCTTCACTGAATGATTGTTGAGCCATTATTGCTCGATGGTCAAGCGTACATTGTATTGCGTAATTTTGCTGTTGACTGATTGAATTTAAACTTATAAAAAGTATAAATCCCAAAACTAATTTGTTTAAGGCGCTAGTAGTATAATTCATTGCATTCTTAATTTAGGTGCAAATTAACCAATTAAAAAATAACTATTAATGGATCTGCACTTATTTAACGAATTTACTTTTGATAGGTTGCTTTTACAACGTAAAAACCTGAATATTCTTTAAAAATGTGAACAGCTTCCAAGGATTCCGTATATTCGTATCCGTAAAAAAATAATAGAATTATGAAAAACGTAGCAGTAATTGGTGCCGGTACAATGGGGAATGGAATTGCTCATGTATTTGCACAATTTGGACATAAAGTTTCTTTAATTGATCTTCAACAAGCATCTTTAGATAGAGGTCTTGCAACAATCACTAAAAACTTGGATCGCCAAGTAGCAAAAGAAGCGATTACTGAAGCTGACAAAAATGCAACTTTGGCTAATATTACCACATACACTTCAATGGAAGAAGGTGTTAAAAATGTTGACTTAGTTGTAGAGGCAGCGACGGAAAATGTTGATTTAAAGTTGAGAATATTTGCGGATTTGGATAAAATCACTGCTCCAAATGTCATTTTAGCAACAAATACTTCATCTATTTCTATTACACAAATTGCTGCTGTTACTGAGCGACCAGACAAAGTGATTGGAATGCATTTTATGAATCCTGTTCCGGTGATGAAGTTAGTTGAAATTATTCGTGGTTATTCAACTTCTGATGAAGTGACAAATGCCATTATGGATATGTCGCGCAAATTGAACAAAGTTCCTGTTGAAGTGAATGATTATCCAGGATTTGTTGCGAACAGAATTTTAATGCCAATGATCAACGAAGCAATCATTACGCTACACGAAGGAGTTGCAGGAGTTGAAGAAATTGATACGGTAATGAAATTGGGAATGGCTCATCCAATGGGACCATT
>Ga0098074_1000090_pt1 | contig 94463 bp, 88 predicted proteins | sample 32_taG_FD_75064 | JGI IMG/M metagenome (GOLD analysis project Ga0098074, IMG submission 75064) | Marine viral communities from the Gulf of Mexico - 32_GoM_OMZ_CsCl metaG | ecosystem: Environmental > Aquatic > Marine > Oceanic | place: Atlantic Ocean: Gulf of Mexico | collected 2015-07-12 | reverse complement strand
TATTACGAAGAACTTCCGATTTTTCAATGCGTTTTTCCAACAATACAGTAATAGCATCATTTCCTAGATAATCCTTTGAAATTTCAACCTTATAACAAGTAACTTCAGGTGTTCCATCGAAAATTTCATAAATAGAATTTGGAAAAATCGTTGTTCCTTTGTACTTGATCATCTGATTTTTTCGACCAATTATTGGCCCCAAACGCGGACTGGAACTGCCACAAGAACAAATAGTTGTATGCAATCGAGCTAAGTCACCGGTTTTGTAACGAATCAATGGCATTCCTTCGCTACCAAGTGTAGTAATCACAATTTCACCGACCTCGTTGTTTTGTGCATCCGTTCCATCTTCTTTAATAACTTCTAATAGCAATAATTCTTCGTTCAAATGTCCGCCAGATTGTGCTTCACATTCAGTAAAAGCAGCGGCCATTTCAGTGGATGCATAAGTGGAAAATAATTTCACATTCCAATCATTGGTAATTCTCTTCCCAAGCACATTGAGCGACAAATCATCTTCACGGATCGGTTCACCAATGCACACAATAGATCGCACACTAGAAGCATTGAAATCTATGTTGTTGCTTTTTGCAAAATCGATCAAATTAACAATGAAACTTGGTACAGCAATCAAAACAGTCGGCTTGTTTTGTAAAATGGATTTCCATTGTAAAGCAGGCACTCCAGGACCAATTCGAATCATTCCACCTCCAATTTCTTGTACGCCTAAATAATAAGCTAATCCCGCCATGAATTGCTTGTCAATTGTCGTCATTAATTGAAAAATATCATTGGAATTTGCACCAGTTGTCATTAACGATGCTTTTTCGTTGGATGCTAATCGATCTAAATCTTTTTTTGTTAAATAAATAGTCACGGGTTCTCCAGAAGTTCCGGAAGTAGTCACGAATTCTGCGACTTCATTCATTGGAACAGCTAAAAATGATGAGTTGTTTAAGCTCAAATCTTCCTTTGATGTGAATGGCAAATTCTTCCAGTCGGATGCTGTTTGGAACGAAAATCCTTTGAATTTTTCTTGATAGAAAGGAGAGTTCTTTAGAACGTAGTTCATCGTTTCAGCAAACAATTGTTGTTGCTTTTCGGTTAATTGGATTGACATTCTTTTAATAGCGTTTGTAGTTCTTCTTCAACTTGCTTAGATGCGACATTTTTTGTCAAAGCTACTTTAAAATATGAAGCTGCACGTTGGTATTCTTTACGTTTCTTGAAGTATTTACCTAATTGTTCATAGGTTACATACGATTCAGAATTAGATGCAATAAACGAATCAATTTCCTGCTTGCTTAATTCTAAAGCGGTATCAAACATCAAATAGTTCGAAATGGCTTGTCGTGTTTTCTTGAAGGATAAGAAAGAGGCATATGCCTTTGATTGCAAGAAACGAGATGCCGAAATTGTATCTGTAATAATTCCTTTTTTGAGTGCAAATGTTTGTGTAAGATCATAACCAATGAATGCTCCAAGTTGAAAATCTTGGGTTGAAATGTAAAATTCTTTACGTTGTGGGACGATCACAACACTATGCAATGCTTGTAATTGATTAACAGCTCTTGGATTTCCCAAACCTAATGTATCGCCATTTTGACCATATTGATCTCTCAACACTTCAACAATAGCAGCTGGTGTAAAGTTGTTTTTTGAACTTAAAAGCTCATCGACACGATCAAATCGATATTTGCTATCGCTTTGAGCAATATTATTGATGTTAACAGAATCTTTAATGAATGTCTTTGATTGATAATGATTGGCACAAACTAGTTCATCAGATTGCATTTCAAAAACACCTAATTTAGATGGAGATTTTTCAATTAAAACAGCCTTCCCGTCTTTTGCAGATCCAATCATTAATGTTTCTGAAACAAAGGTTTTTCTTTTTTTCGCAATGACAATAGCTTCATCAATGGTTGAAGCATATTGAAGGATTTCTCTTGCTAGCAATGATATAGGCATTTTAGATCCAGTTGGTAAATCAGATTTTGAAGCATTGATGGTAACTGACAAACCTTGATCGTTTAATCCAGAAGCGACACCTGTAAATCCTGCCCAAGAATAAGAAGCGAATGCAAAGCCTTTTGTAGGTTTGACAAATAAAATCAACTGGTCTTCGGCAAAAGCATCACCAACATAGAAGTCAAAATTTCGACCGAGCATAAGTTCATTTCCTTCCGTTTTACTTCCCTTCAATGCAAAAGATGTGCAACCTACAACACTGTAATCGTTTAGCGCGTGACCAATATCGTGAGCGGCGTGGTAGTTTAGAATTCGCACATATTTTTCAGCAATGTAATCGTATTTACTTGAAAAGGATTGAGAAATACCATAAATTTCTTGCTGATTTTCCAAAGGAATATTCTTCGGTAAATCGCTGTTGAAAAATCCAACCATCAACTTTAAAAACTGTTGGAAAGCGCCTTTCGGTACAAATTGATTGATTTGATCTACAAAGATATCTTCTTGTCGCTGTATGAGTTCTTTTGCTAATTCACCATAAATCAATCCACGTTCATAAGGATCGCCCTCAATGTACATTTCCCACACACCAAAATCATTTTTTTTGAGGTAATTGTCGCCTAAAACATAATGATCTTTTCCAACCTTTTTCCGTGTTCCAATATGAATATCAGGGACTTCAGGTGTCGGAATTTGAGATGCAAAAAGAATATAAATAAAAAGAACGAAAATTGCCCCAAAAAGCAATTCAAGAGGAATGAAAATGAGGCGTCCTAAATATTTGAAAATTGTTTTAATTGATTCTGGATTTTGTTCTGAACAAAGATACTTAATTTTGAACAAGAATTGGAAGCGAGATTGTGAGAGTCGAGAAATAATATTAAGTTCCAGTTTTAAGAATTAAAATTGATTGAAACTGTCTATTTAACGGAAGAGTGACAAATTTTAGGAATCAACTTTCAAGGAAATTAGAAATGGCGCAAAATCAGATTATTAATACATCAATTGGAGAAATTCATATCTGGAAAGTTGAAAATTATTCAGCTCGCGTTGCTGCGGGTGAAAAAAAGCGTTGGATTGAACGAACAGAAGTTAGAGCGAAATTAGATGAATTGGGTTTTGAGCAATCCTTGAGTTACAAATCTACCGGTCAACCGTTTATTGAAGGTCTTGATGATACTTTTTTGTCCATTTCTCATTCGAATGGCGTCATTGCTATTTATTGTGCGAATTGTCCTGTTGGAGTTGATATTGAACACCAACGTTTATCACTTTTTGAAGGGCGAAATTATTTTGTGAATGAGCGAGAAGAAAAGCTAGACTTAACGCAAGAATTGTTGCAGATAATTTGGGGAGCAAAGGAGGCGTTTTACAAGAAATTTGAAGGTCAAATAGTTGATTTAAAGAATGATGTGACGATATGCTCTTATTACAGGGAAACAGGTTTGGTTCAATTAGAATTTGAAGGGAAAGAATATTGGTTGAATTTCAAGGTGATGGAGGAGATGTATTTGGTTTATACTGAGTGATTGAGAGGGTTTGGGGAGTTGAGAATGGATTTATCATTATTGCTGCGCAAATTTCCATTTTAGCAAATTCGCAAATTTGCATCAATTCAAATTCGGGAATTTGCAACTTTCCCTCATCGAGAATTCGGGAATTCGCAATATTGCGAACGTTTTGATAAACAGTTGTTTATAGAGTCAAACCCACAAAACACAAAATTTCCCAACCCTTCCAACTTTCTCCAACAATCCCCCGTTTTAAAGCATCCATTTTCAACTTTTATTCCAATAAATTAAGTTTTTTTGTCTAATTCCATGTTCTTCATTTACTTCACTTTTTTCCGCGCAACACGAAGAAATTACCTCTTCAAGTTGTTCACATTATCCCTGACTTAATTTGTTCATTAAATACTGAGAAATCCTTTTTTCAATGCCTTCAAAATAAATATTCTTCCTACATTAGAACCACAAAACCAAGCAAACTATAATTATGCAAAAAAATAGAAAGGCTTCATTCTCGAAAGTGAAGCTAATTGGAGCAATTTTCATCTGTTCCTGTCAGATAAATGCTGCCAGTGCACAAGACGATCCTGTTGTGAAAGCTGCAATTTTAGATTCCAATGAGATCAAAATTGGGAATCTCTACAATAGCGGTGTAAGTAAAATGGGACAAAAACAGTATGATGCTGCAATTGCTGACTTTGATCAGGCAATTGGTTTGAAACCAGATTTTCAAGAAGCGTTTTACAATCGCGGATTAGCAAAGTATCAACTAAAAAAGTATGATGAAGCTGTGCTCGATTTAAATCAGTCTAATACACTGAAACCAACTGCCGAAGCTGCATATTTTAAAGGGAAATCAAATTACCAAATTGGGCAATACGATGAAGCATTGGCTGATTATACTCAAGCAATTTCATTGAATGCTGATTATGTTGAAGCGTATTATTTCCGTGGAGGAATTTATTTTGAACAAAAGAAGTTCAATGAGGCAATTGCAGATTATACGCAAGTCATTAATCGCGATAAAGGTCATGCATTTGCTTACAATGATAGAGGTAGTGCGAAACGTCAATTGAATGACTTCAAAGGAGCGATTGAAGATTACAACAAAGCGGTTTTAATCGATGGTTCTTTTGCAATTGCATTTAACAATATGGCTAGTGCTAAACGTAAAAATGGTGATATGAATGGTGCCATCCAAGATTACACAAAAGCAATTATGGTTGATGCCAATTATGCCATCGCTTACAACAACCGTGGAAGTGCTAAGTACGACAAAGGCGATTTTAAAGGTGCAATTGAAGATTTTACAAAGGCAATTGAACTTGATTCGAAATACTACTTTGCGCTAAATAATCGTGCTGCGGCTAAATATAGAAATGCAGACTATAAAGGGGCTGAAGAAGATTGTACAAAAGCAATTCAATTGAATCCAGAGTACAGTTATGCTTACTTGAATCGTGGAAATGCACGAGAAATGTTGCGTAAGGACAAGGAGGCCTGTGAAGATTGGAACAAAGCTGTACAATTGGGAGCAGAAGGAGCTAGTAACTACATTTCAACGTGTAAAAATTAATTGTAAAAGCACATTCTTATGAAAATGATAAAAAATAGTTTGATCGTTGCTTTGACACTTGTAATGACAAACGTATTCGCACAAGATATTCCTTTCGAAAAAGAATTTTTTAAGGAGAATAAAGATGGACTGAAAGAAGCGAAAAGCAATATTGAACAAGGAGATGAATTGATTCAATATGGTCCTACATTCTACAAACAAGCCTTGCCCTTTTATCTGAAGGCTAACTTATTCAATCCAAGTAACGCATTGTTAAACATGAAAATTGGACAATGTTACTTGTATTCGGATGATAAATTGCAGTCAATCCCACATCTGGAGAAGGCATTGCAATTGAATCCATCTGTTGATCCTATTGCTCATTATTATATGGGACAAGCGTATCACCTCGATATGCAATGGGATAAAGCATTGTCAGAATATGGAAAATATCAGCAAACAGCAACCAAAAATGGCGATCAAGAAGCATTGAAGGATTTGAAGCGCAGAGTGGCAAACTGTAAAAGTGGACAAGTTTTAGTGAAGCAACCGATTCGTGTATTTATTGATAATTTGGGAGCAAATGTAAACACTGAATATAATGAATATGGAGCTGTTATTTCTGCTGATGAATCTGTAATGTTATTTACAGCAAGAAAACCTGATACCTATGGCGGAAAAAAAGATGAATTCTTAAATGAACATTTTGAAGATATTTATATTTCTGAGAAACAAACGAATGGGGAATGGTCTAAAGCAATTGGAATGCCAAAACCAGTAAATACCGACAATCACGATGCCGTTTCAGGTTTGTCAGCAGATGGACAAAAGTTGATTATCTATCTTGGCTCAAAAAATAATGGAGATTTGTTCGAGAGTGATCTCGAAGGTGCAATGTGGGGAGAACCTAAATCGTTTGGTAAGAATGTTAATACGAAAGATTTCCATGAATCATCCGCTTCCTATTCACCGGATGGAAATAGTTTGTATTTCGTTTCTGATAAACCTGGTGGAATTGGTGGACATGATATTTATGTTTCAGTGAAAGATGCTAAAGGAAATTGGGGTGAAGCAAAGAATTTAGGCCCAATTGTCAATACTGAATTCAATGAGGAGGGTGTGTACATGCATCCAGATGGTAAAACACTTTATTTCAGTTCGCAAGGCCATAACTCAATTGGTGGATTTGATATTTTCAAGTCAGTTTACGATGTAACGAAACAAGCTTGGGGAAAACCAGAGAATATTGGATACCCTGTGAATACAACTGATGATGATATCTTTTTTGTTGTTTCAGCCGACGGACGTCATGGTTATTACACTTCAACCAATGTCAAAGACAAAAAAGGACGAGACTTGTATATCATTACTTTCTTAGGACCAGAAAAACAAATGGTCTTGAACAATGAAGATAATTTGTTGGCGAGTGCTCAAGCTCCAATTACGGAAATTGTCATCGCTCCAGTTGTGGAAGTGAAAGAAGCGCAATTGACAATTTTGAAAGGTGTTGTACGTGATGCGTTGACGAAAGCGCCGTTGGAAGCTGAAATTGAAATTGTTGATAACAGTGCTAACCAAGTCATTGCAACATTTAAATCAAATAGTTCTACAGGAAAATACCTGGTGTCATTGCCAGCAGGTAAAAACTACGGGATTGCTGTGAAGAAAACGGATTATTTGTTCCATTCTGAGAACTTTGATATTCCAAATACAGCGGCTTTCCAAGAAGTGGAAAAGGACATTGACTTGAAAAATTTGGCAGTTGGAAAGAAAATTGTCTTGAAAAACATTTTCTTCGATACGGATAAAGCAACACTTCGTCCTGAATCAACAGCTGAGTTGAATCGTTTGATCAAACTAATGGCGGATGTTCCAACGTTGAAAATTGAAATTTCTGGTCACACAGATTCTCAAGGTGCAGATGACTACAATCAAACTCTTTCTGAAAAAAGAGCGAGAGCGGTGACAGATTATTTAATCAATGCTGGTGTAAGCGCCGCACGATTGAAATCTGCAGGTTATGGTGAAACTCAGCCAATCTCAACAAATGAGAACGCTGCTGGTCGCCAGTTGAATCGTCGTACAGAATTTGAGGTGTTATCACTTTAAATGAATAAAATCTTGTAAAAAAAGAAAATCGAGTAGGAGCATTCTTGCTCGATTTTTTTTTGAAATCTATTGCTTAATTTTGATTTCAATTTGAAGCGTTTTTCATGAACTATTTCGTACACATAGCATTTGATGGAAGCAATTACAGCGGTTGGCAACGTCAGGCAAATGTGTTGACAGTTCAGGAATTAATTGAATCAAAATTGGCCATTATGTTCAAGCGACCAATCACGATTTTTGGATGTGGGAGAACGGATACAGGTGTACATGCTAGTCAATACGTTTTTCACTTCACAATGCAAGAAGAAATTGATTTCGATTTGGTCTTTCGCTTGAATAAACATTTGCCAAATTCAATTGTTGCGTATGAATCATTTGAGTTGAGTGAAGAATGTCATGCGCGACACGGTGCGAAGCAGAGAACTTATGATTACTTTTTTCATACTACGAACGATCCTGTTTTGCACAAATACAGCACAAAGATTGACTGGAAAGAACTTGATGTAACGTCGATGCAAGAGGCTGCTAAATTTCTGACTACAATCCAAGATTTTAAGGCCGTTTGCCGACAACCTGAATTACACAATCACACTTTATGTCAGGTGTCGTTTGCTGAATTATTCGTGAATGAATCTCAAGATCGATTTCAATTTAAAATCACAGCGAATCGTTTTTTAAGAAGCATGATTCGATTGATAATAATGTACTTATTGAAAGTTGGTAGAAGGGAATTAAGTGTCGCCGAATTTGAAGCAATACTTATCCATCAAACTCAAATTCCCGAAAATCGTCCAGCACCACCAAATGGATTGTTCTTGTCCAAGATTGAATACCCATTTGTGCAATTCCAAGTGCAAAAGGATATTTCAACACTTCTTAGATCAGGTTTAGAACTGAAATAAGGGAATTACTTGAGATTTTTTCTCGACTATTATTTTATGTTTTTGTTTTTTGCGGTGATTACATCGATTTATTTACGCAAAATATGCGGTGAATAATTGTTTTTTGCGGAGAATAAGTTGTATATTCGTTGCATAATTTACGGGGAATGGCACATTATGTTTATCAACGAAAAGATTGGCCTCAATTTTATTGGGACAATGAAGTGCTTGTTTTGAAATTGTCAGACGTTCGAAACAAACAAGGTCGCTTGTTGGGGAGAATGGAAAGTCTTGGCTTTGAACTACAAAATGAAGCATTGTTAAAGACACTTTCAGCAGATGTTGTTCATTCTTCTCAAATAGAAGGGGAGAACCTCAATTCCGAAGAAGTGAGATCATCTGTTGCACGTAAATTGGGAATGGAATTCGCTGGAATGGTACATTCGAATCGCGTTGTGGATGGTGTTGCGGAAGTAACTGTAGATGCAACAAAAAAAGCTGATGTACCTTTAACCAAGGAACGTTTGTGTGCCTGGCATGCAGCCTTGTTTCCAACTGGAAAAAGTGGAATGTATTCAATCACAGTCGGTGATTACAGGAAAGATGATAAAGGTCCAATGCAAGTTGTTTCTGGTGCTATGGGGCTAGAGAGAGTGCATTTTGAAGCCCCACACGCTAAACGAATGCAAGCAGAAATGAAAAAGTTTCTTAATTGGTTTAATTCTGACGTGCCATTGGATGGTGTGTTGAAAGCCGCCGTTGCTCATTTTTGGTTTGTAACATTGCATCCTTTTGATGATGGAAATGGACGATTGGCAAGAGCAATAGCTGATATGCAGCTGGCAAAATCTGAAAATGTAAATCAACGGTTTTATAGTATGTCAACGCAGTTATTGGCCGACCGAAAGGATTATTATAAGCAATTAGAACTTACTCAAAAAGGAGATTTGGATCTTACAGCATGGCTGGTTTGGTTTTTAGATTGTTTGCTGCGAACATTGAATAATACTGAACATTCTTTGTCAAAGGTGTTAACGAAAGCAAAGTTTTGGGAAAAGCATCATCAAACAGTATTCAATAAACGGCAAGTTGATATGCTCAACAAATTACTCGACAATTTTAATGGGAAATTGACAACTTCCAAATGGGCGAAAATGCAGAAATGTTCGCAAGATACCGCCTTGCGTGATGTTCAAGATTTAGTTGAGAAAAACGTATTAGAAAAAGAAGAAGCTGGTGGACGAAGCACAAGTTACTGTGTAAAGTTTCAATAAACAGTTCTGAAAAATTCATTTTCAGAATGAGCGCTTATGGCGTTGAATCAATGTGTCGATAAAAACAACAACTTCACATGTGGATCGTATTCAATTGATGCGATTTTTCCACTTGCTTTAATTTTTACTTCTGTTGTGATTGAATGAACGTCTATCGTATGAATTTCTTTGCTTCCATCTTTTAAAGTTAACTCAATATCCAATGGAAAATGAAATGCATCGCCTAATTGTTTTTGTGTAATAATCAGATTGAACTTGTTTTTCTTTTTTGATCCATCTAATTTCAATTCTGGTAAAACGCCAGTTCTCAACCACTGTTTAGAAAATTGATTCAAATTTTTGCCAGAAGTTTTTTCCATCGTTCGAATGAAATCAGCAGTAGTAGCATTTGAATATTGATAATTTGTATAATACGCTTTAATCCCTTTCCAAAAAAGCTCATCACCCAATTCTGTTCTTAACATGTGTAATGTCCAAGCGCCACGTTGATACGCATTGGCGTTTAACATTTCATTTGGATCTGTTGAAATTGTGTCAACAATGGGTAATACTTGTTGCTTGTAGAAATGTTTGACAGTTTGACGATCCTTAGCCAATCCTTCTTCAAACTTTTCAGCTCCGAATTTTTGTAGTACGTATAAATGCGTAAGATATGTTGCAAATCCTTCACTCAACCATAAGTGCGACCAATCGCTTTCTGTTGCTGAGTTTCCAAACCATTGATGGGCAATTTCATGTGCTATCAATTCTTCCATCATTCCTTTTCCTGTTATTGCGCGTTCAGAATAGAAAATACAACCTGCGTTTTCCATTCCACCATAACGTGTTGTTGATTGAACATTGGCTAATTTTTCATAAGGAAATGGACTGATTTTACTTTCAAAATAATTCAAGACATCAATCGCTAAACGCATATCAGAAAATCCAGCTTCTTCATTTTCAGGATAAACCCATGAAGTCAACTGAAAGCGTTTGAATTCCGTTAATTCTTCGATTGAAAAGTCAGCTGCCCCGAAAACAATGACTTTTGTTGGAAGAGGATGACCAGAAGAGAACGAATGCATTTTCAATCCTGATGCATAATCGATTGCACCTTTAAATTCGCCATTGGCAATCACTTCATAATGAGCAGGCGCGATGATGGAAAAATCAACCAATGCTTTGTCTGAAGGATGATCATTGCACACAAAGCAATGTTGCGCTCTATTTGGCCAATTGTCGCCAAAAAATGTTCTATTCCCGAAACGATTTTCCCCAATGATTAATCCATCCTGTGGAATACCAGAAAAATGAACTGTCAATGTCGTCAATTTTGTAAAACGAATGGAAGGATCTATGTCTATCGTTAAAGTGTTATTGTCATGTACAAATCTTGAACTTTCTCCATTTACTTTTAAAGCAGAAATTTTCATCCCTTCTCCTTGTGTATTTTGAGAGGTCAAATTGAATGTCACTTTGTTCGATTCAGTCTTGCGTGCAAATTTGAGCGTTTCAACCACATCGATTTTATTCGAACTATCAGAAATTTGAACGATTAAATCATAGCTAATGACATCGATGTTTTGAGCCATGAGTTGAGTTGAAAAAGAAACCAAAAGAAGAAGGATACAAACTATTTTAGACATATACATTGATTGTTTAATCATTGACTAAGTTCGAAAAATTACTGGAAAGAAGTATCTTTCGTTGAAATAAAAACACTCAATCATGAAAAATATTCTTTTTTTGGTACTATTCTGCAGTTCTTTCACTTCATTTTGTCAAGATCAGAAATCCATTGAGAAGGATGAAATTTCGGAAGTGGTACATGCATTTTTTCGCGCAATGAAGGAACAAGATACTATTAGTTTGAGAAAAATAACGAGAGATGACGCAGTATTAGCCACAGTCGTAAAATCAAAAAATGGTGTCAATGATTTGCATCATGAAAGAATCAGTGATTTTATCAACGCTCTAGGGTCAAAACCAAAAGACCAAATTTGGGATGAACGTATTTCAAATCTTCAGATTCAATACAATGCGTCCATTGCTACTGTTTGGATGGATTACCAGTTTTACTTGAATGATACATTTTTGCATTGTGGGGTGAATGTTTTTCAGTTGTACAATGATGGAGAGAATTGGATCATATTTGGCATTTCCGACACTCGGAAAAAAACGAATTGTGAGAACGAGTAAGCGCAAAGTTAATTGGAAGTTAATTTTGGCTTAATCTGAAATCGAGATTAATTAAGTCTCTTTGTCGTAAGTAACTTTTCAAAAGTATAGTTCTGTTTTAGGTAAAAAGTCTTCCAATAAGCGGGAAGACTTTTTGTTTTTACAGACCTTTCAGTAATAAAAAACCGATATGAATTTCATACCGGTTTCTTTAAAAACTATTTTACTTTGAAATTAGTTCACAATATCGTCGTAAGAAGCTTTGAAGTCTTCATCATCTTCGAAAAGATGAGCAACTTTGTTCAATAATGTTTTTGCTTTTTCAACTTGTCGAACGGCAACTAAACATTCAGCGCTTTCTAACACTCCAACTTTTAAGATTTTCAAATCTGTTTCAGACCAATCTTGTGTTGATGTAACTTCCGAAATTTGTTTCTCTGCATCTCTCCACAACGTAAATGCTGAAGACTTGTCATCTGTTCTAAATTTACATGCTCCTTCTAAGTACATTTCTCCGATAATGTTGTCGGATATTTTTTTGTACTTAATTACCCACGAGTATGCCTTACGATAATTTTCAATTGTTAATTCATTGTCGATTTGCTCCATTAAAGAAGATTGCATCAAATCCAAAAACTCAGCATTGTCATCATCCAAACGTGCAGTTCCGTCTTTATCGTTTTTCAAAAACTTGCTCATTGCTCCAAGAGCATCTTTGTAAGCATTTTTAAACTCTGGATCATCGTTTCCTGAAATGGAAATTTTATAATACCCTTTGGCTAACCACATATGTGGCATTGGGTCTTTCTTTGTATCGTCACTATTACAATATTTCTCAGCTTCTTTTACTAATTTTTCATAGTTGCCATCAGCATACAAAATTTTCAAATCGTCAAACGATTGCTGAGCCATTGAAAACAGCGATAATGAAATAAAAAGGATTCCTGAAAATAATTTTTTCATTGTTGTATTTTTTTTGATTCTGAACTGAACTGTTCAAGAACTATGCCGAATGTAATAAAAATGCTACAATTTGCCATGTATCCATTAAATAATTTAATTATTGAACACTTTTAATGAGCAATGTCAGTAATTCTTGAGCCGCTTTAGAGATTTTTGTCCCCGGTCCATAAATTCCAAAAACTCCAGCATTTTCAAGATATGCATAATCTTGTTGAGGAATAACACCTCCCGCAACAACCATAATATCCGATCTGCCTAGTTTTTCTAATTCAGCAATTACTTGAGGAACCAATGTTTTATGTCCCGCAGCTAAGGATGAAACTCCTAAAATATGAACATCGTTTTCAATTGCTTGTTTTGCAGCTTCTGCTGGTGTTTGAAACAATGGTCCAATATCAACATCAAAACCGATATCGGCAAATGATGTAGCAATTACTTTAGCTCCGCGATCATGTCCATCTTGTCCCATTTTAGCAACCATGATTCTTGGTCTTCGACCTTCTAACTTGCTAAATTCATCCGCCATTGCTTTGGCTTTTTCAAAGTCTTTATCTTGCATAGATTCTGAGGAATAAACTCCACTGATGGAGCGAATTGTGGCTTGGAATCGTCCGAATGATTTTTCCATGGCATCAGATATTTCACCCAAACTTGCTCTTTCTCTTGCACATTCAACCGCGAGAGCCAAAAGATTTCCTTCACCAGATTTGGCACATTCTTCTAGTTTCTTCAAGGCTTCAGTAACTTTGTCTGAGTCGCGTTCAGCTTTTAATTGTGTTAAACGAACAATTTGAGATTCACGTACTTTAGTATTGTCGATATCTAATATCTCTAGTGGTTCATTGTCGGTGTATTCATAACGATTTACTCCTACAATAATATCTTTCGAAGAATCAATGCGTGCTTGTTTCCGGGCAGCTGCTTCTTCAATGCGCATTTTAGGTAAACCAGTTTCAATCGCTTTAGCCATTCCGCCTAATTCTTCCACTTCCTGAATTAATTCCCACGCTTTATCGAACAATTCCTCCGTTAATTTCTCAATGTAATAACTTCCTCCAGTCGGATCAACAAATTGCGTAATTCCTGTTTCCTTCTGAAGGTAAATTTGTGTGTTTCGTGCAATTCTCGCCGAAAAGTCCGTAGGAAGTGCAATTGCTTCATCCAAGGCATTGGTATGCAATGATTGAGTTCCACCAAGTGCTGCAGCCATCGCTTCAATACAAGTTCTTGCAACGTTGTTATAAGGATCTTGTTCTGTTAAACTCCAACCAGAAGTTTGACAATGTGTTCTCAATGCAAGTGATTTTTCATTTTTAGGATCGAATTGTTTGACCAGTTTCGCCCAAATCAATCGCCCAGCGCGCATTTTGGCAATTTCCATATGATGATTCATTCCAATCGCCCAGAAGAAACTCAAACGTGGTGCGAAATCATCCACACTCATTCCAGTTTTAATTCCAGCGCGCAAGTATTCCAATCCATCGGCTAGTGTATATGCCAATTCAATAGCTGCAGTAGCACCTGCTTCTTGCATGTGATAACCAGAAATTGAGATGGAATTGAATCGAGGCATATTTTTCGAAGTGTATTCAAAAATGTCTGCAATGATTTTCATCGATGGAGCAGGAGGATAGATGTATGTATTTCGAACCATGAATTCTTTCAAAATATCATTTTGAATGGTGCCAGATAACTGATCTTGTCGAACTCCTTGCTCTTCTGCCGCTACTATGTAAAATGCCATGATTGGAATGACAGCGCCATTCATTGTCATGGAAACCGACATTTGATCCAGTGGAATTTGGTCAAACAAGATTTTCATATCTAAAATGGAATCAATGGCAACTCCAGCTTTTCCCACGTCTCCTACAACACGAGGGTGATCGGAATCATAACCGCGATGAGTGGCTAAATCAAATGCAACTGAAAGGCCTTTTTGTCCAGCCGCCAAATTTCGTCTATAAAACGCATTCGATTCTTCAGCCGTTGAAAATCCAGCATACTGACGAATGGTCCAAGGTCGAATGGCGAACATCGATGAATAAGGACCTCTTAAAAATGGTGCTTTACCTGAAACATAACCAATGTGTTCAGTTGCAGCAATATCGGCTTTTTTATAAGTGTTTTTCAACGTTATTTTTTCTGCCGTTTCGAAGCTATCTGTACTTGCAAGAGTTAAATCACGTGGATTCAAATCCAATTGTATGTCGCTAAAATCTATTCTTTTCATAATGTCGCTTCTTCGAAATGGTTTTCTAACAATAATTGCTCAATTCCTAAATAAGATGGGAATTCTGCCCAACTATTCTCATCGTCTTTGCTGTTTTTGAAGATATTTACACCAATGATGACATCTTTTTTTGATTGAATGCGAGCAATTCGTTCTGACGCTTTTTGTTCAATGTCCTTTTTTAAGTTGTCTTTTGCTTCCGGAGCAGTTATTCCTCCCAATCGCTCAATTTCTTTGAAATAGTCCCATGATTTTTGAGCAATAACATCACACAAAAGATTGATGGAATAACTTCCTGCTAAAGGATCCAAAACTGAATGGAAATAACTTTCTTCCTTCAAAATTGTTGGAATGTTCAAGGCCATTCTTTCTGCTAAATCCGTCACACCATTGGTAGAGTACAAGTTGTACGGTTGAACAATTACTCCGTTCACACCACCGCTAATTAAACTCATAGCTTCAGTGGTTTGACGCAATAAATTGGTGTAAGGATCTTTGATTGATTTATTGGTAAACCCAACGATTCCATTGATAGTGGCATGACTGTTTTGTCCCTTGTCGTATGAGTGAACAATGAATTGCCACGAATCTTGTAATACTTTCAATTTCGCAATTTCATAAAAGTAATTCGGACCAACACCAACATTGAATTGAATGGAACGGCAAGCAGCATCCAGTGAGAATCCATTTTCCGTCAAGGCAATTAAATACTCATGTGCAGTTGCAAGACAAAATCCGGTTTCTTGCCACGTTGTAGCTCCTCGTTGTTGCAATTCGTAACCATTTACAACACATTTAACCAATCCAGGTTGCACGCGACTAAAATCGACTAGATGATTTTTTAGATTTGGATAGTGCACTAAATCCATTTCAATGGAAGTACATTTCTTTTGTTCCTCTGAAAGTATGTCAATCAACGCTGTGTATTGCTCATAAGTCTGAATCACAAAGGATGATTGAATAAATTCTAATTGTATATCCGCAATTAAGTCACTAATATTAATCTCATTCGATGGTAGGATAAATCGCAGCGCATCTGCACCCAAATTCAACAAGTTTAACGCTGATTTGTTGGCTTCTTGAACCGATTTACCTACGATTACTGTTCCAAAATTGAACCAGTCATTTGTTGTTTTAGATGTTACTCTAAAATCGTTGATTGTATTCAATGTTTTACCATTCTCAAGGATTGAATCTTGATGTTGGTAACACGGATAGCTAAATTCTTCAATGCTGTCTTGAATCGTTAGGACATCTTCAGATTCTCCTTTCAAATCTTTGATGAGTTGATTTTTCCAGTCATCGAACGTGTATTTTGGGAATTCACTTAGAATATTACTCATTCTCAATTGTACTATTTGATTGTTTTGGGTATTTTTTAATGCGTTGAATGTAAACTACTGTTGCGACCATTGTCGTTAAAACAGGTGACAATACAATTCCAATGTAAGGTAAATCCCAAACATATGGAAAGTAATAAATGGCTTGAAAAAAGGCGCCCGTAAGCGTAACTAATAAAATATTTTGAAAGGCAAATCCTAAACTACCAAATACTCCTATTTTGTATCGCTCTAAACTATGGTCATAAAATGAAAATCCAAAAAAGAACGATGCAATTAAAAAGGAGAAAATAATGTAAATCGTATCTCCTAATCCAAATATTCCAGAAATCATCCACCAAATTCCTATGAAGAAAAATTCAATGAACAATGCCAAGAAAACGATGAAAATCATTCTGATTAAATCATTGATAATACGTGCAAATCCTGATTTGAACTGTTGTCCAGTTAATTCACTGTCTAATTTTTCAGACAAATGCGTGTTGAATGGTGATAGTACAGTTAAGATAAAGAAAATGTAGATCTGATTAAAAATGAAACCAAAAACACTCAAAGTTGCGCTCAATCCTTTGTCTAGGTATTCACCAACCCACGGAATTTTCGAAAGAAATGAAGCTGATTCCACAATAGAACTTGCTTGATAACTGATCCAAAAATAAATGATTGTAACAACCAATCCTGGAATGAAATAGTTGAGAAATCGACCTTTGCTAAGCTGATTGACTACTTCTGAAATTGCCTTAATGTGGTAATTGAAACTTTTCATTGCGTTTCAAATATACGAGTGAATTTAGATATATGGAAGCTTATTGGAATGTTTTAATAATCGTGACTGATATTCCATAAAAAGCGATGTAACTAAAGAAAACAGTTTCAAATGATTTGTATCCTTTTGTTCTCCAATACATCCAGTTAATTGTTCCAAAAATTATACTCGGTAAGAGTGAGACAATATATGGATTCATGAAGCGTTTTTATTATTTGGCATATTATTTGAAAAGAATGGTAAAACCATAATAACAATAGGATATGAAAAGTTCAACAATAATCGCAATCGCATTTTTATTTGCTTTTGCAACTGATTCAAGTGCTCAAAGTGAAACTAGAAAAAAGCAATTGCTTCCACATGAAAAAATGGAACATAAAATTTCTCTAGAAGCGAAAGAAGCTATTCTTCAAAGAGTGGCAAGCGCTAAAGTATATGAAAACAGAGTGAGGGTTTCTAAAAAGCAATTTGCTCCAGTCAAAAGAGAAGCAACAGATTTAAAGAAAATCCAATCGATTCCTGCAAAATTAGATTAATTCAAATTGTTGAAAGTGGTGTGTGAAGTGTTTTGAATGTAACCTGCGCCACTTTTCTTCATTCAATTGTCCGTAATATGGATGCAAGTTTTTTGCCGAAGGATTTTCCTCATAATATTCTTCAAATGCCAACCAATTATCAATAAAATCGTCCACTGCTAATTCTAACTCATCGTGTTTTAGCTCAAAATCAACTGGAGCAAAATCCACCGTGATTCCTTTGGCCATCGGTTTGTCCGACTCTAAAAATCGCTGCATTGATTCTATCTTATCTTCAGGTGTAAGTTGCTGATAATCTCCTTTTCCTACAGACATTTGAATCATCTCTGTTAGATGTTCAACCATTCTTTGAGCAGACATTCCGCCCCAAGCTGGAGTTTTATCCGCTTTTAACTTATCTAAGGTTTCGATCAATGTTGCTAAGTCAACTGAAATGAATTCCATGTATTATTTTTTTCCAGCTAATATATTGAGACTTTTTGGAACTACCTGCACATTCAATACAGATCTTACATCAAACGGTTCTCCGTCGTAATGCGCCATTTTCTCGGATAAGGTAATTCTAGCCTTTTCAAAAGAAATGATTTCAGCAAAACGCGAGCGATCAGATTTTCTACTAAAAAATTGATAAGCCAATCGGGGAGCGCTCCAGAAAGAAAATGGTTTCAATAAACACAATTCAATTTTTCCATCTGTAACATCTGATTTAGGAGAAACGCAAAAACCATTACCAAATTCTGAAGCATTCGCAATTGTGCACAAAAGTACTGGTAATTGTTTCACTTCACCATTCACGTCGATTGTTACATTCACAGGATTGTAACGCATGAATTCTTTGAATACCAATTTGATGTAGTTGGATAACCCTCGTTTTGGAGAATCATTGAATTTTTTGGCAATCAACGCATCAAAACCATAACCACCTGCATTTAAAAATGGCTTGTCATTGACCAATACAGTATCCATTTGCATCACATTCATTTCGTTGATGTTTTGAATGGCTTTTTCTATGTTCAATGGAATGTTCAAATGACGTGCTAATCCGTTTCCAGAACCAGCAGGAATGATGGCCAATTTTGTTGGAGTTCCAATTAAAGCAGTGCCGACTTCATGCACTGAACCATCGCCGCCAACAGCACAAACTACATCATAACCTTCCAATGCAGATTGATATGCCAATTGTTTGGCATGCTTTCTGTATTCGGTCATTGAAATTTTGTAATCAAACTGATCTTTATCGATGTATTGATCGATTAATCCAGGAAGATTGCCCTTTTTTCCGACTCCGGAAATTGGGTTGATGATAAAAAGAATTTTTGTCTTCATTCATTTGCTGTTTGATTCCGGATCAAATCATGGTTGTAGCGTTGAATGATTGCTTTTAACGTTGTTTCGTATTGTTTTACTTCTTCTGTAAAGTACGAAATTGAGTCCACCAACGAATTGCTCCGAATAGTGAAGTCATACAAATTTCGTGCCTGATTATTGGTAAATGTAAGCATTTTACCGTTTTTGTAATAGTAATACGTTCCTTCAAGGTAGTTAAACGCTTGACTGTTATTTGGTTGAAAGACTGATGAGCCGAACGAATAAAAATCGTCTTTTATGTTCAAAAGGTCTAAAATCGTAGGGTAAATATCGAGTTGTTTTATAATTCCTTCTTTTTTCTGAGCTTTAATTTTGCCATTCGGATGATAAATGGCAATTGGAATTTGGTACATCTGTGTGCGCAAATTGTAAAACTTCTCATCAGAAGAATTTGTATGGTCAGCTGTAATAATAAAAACCGTGTTATTGTACCATTTTTGCTTTTTTGCTTCTTCAAAGAAGAGTCTTAAAGCAATATCGCCGTAATTCAATGATGCGCAAATTGGCTGAGGACCAGTCTTCACTTTGTTGCGCATGTGTTCAGGGATAAAATAGGGGTGATGCGATGAAAGTGTAAACATCGAAGCCATAAACGGCTCTTTTAACTCAGACATTTTGCGCGCTGACCAAGGTTCAAAATATTCATCCAAAATTCCCCAAGTCTTATCGGAATGTTGGTCGTTGCCATATTCTTTACGTCCAAAATAATGATCGAATCCGATTAATTGTGAAAAGGCATCAAATCGCATGGAACCATTGGTAGCTCCATGATAAAATGCGGTTTCATATCCATGTCGACCCAATAATTCGGGTAAACCAACGATTTTATTGGAACTGTAGATCGATGAAATGTAAGGATTGTCCATCAAACTAGGAATAGATGCAAAGATGGATGGCATCGCTTCAATGGATTTTTTACCATTAGCGAATCCATATTCAAAAGTCAAGGATTCCGACATGAGTGAATCTAAAAATGGCGTGTAGCCTTCCTTTTCACCATTCATAAATCCAACATATTCATTTCCGAATGATTCTAGAATGATGATAACAACATTACTATTGTCAGGTAAGATATGAGCTGGTTGACTTGTTTTATTCGGATTAAAATAGCGTTCTGTTTCGCTGATTGTATTGAAATAGTTTAATTCCTCCAGAGAAACCTGATTGTACGATTTCAACATGGTGAATGGTGTGTTCAGTACTAAAGCGGTGTTTCCCGAACGCGTAAAATTGGCAGCTTCAAGTATTCCAGTAGGTTTGAATCCAAATCCTCCTCGTCCAATCAATATAAGTATTCCTATTCCAAGAATAAACGTGATGGAGTTGGTGCGATAGAATTTTGGTGGCTTTGAGTTAAATGTTTCATCTGGATTGCCAATTTTTGTATGCACTTTCCACATGGCCACAATCAGAAGGATGAAAATGGCGATTAGATACCAGAAATCTTTCATGAATGTCGTAATGAGCTGAGAAAAATCAGATCCAGCACCAAGGATTGCAAAAAGATCTACTGTTGAGCGTTTACTCGTGTAATTGAAGTATTCAATGTCCATCAAATTTAATCCGACCAAGAGAGCTGTTGCAAGGATGAAATAGAATTTGAGAAACAGCTGATGAGCTTTGTATCCACGAATTGGAACAGGTGCCAAATAAATGATGCAGTATGGTAAGAAATACAGTGCAATTGTGATAGCGTCAAACCACATTCCAGCTAAGAAATCTGAGATAGAAACATCGCTAAAATTTCCTGTATTGAACAAATAAAATAAAATTCTAGTGATACTTAATAGTACGAATGGAATGCTAAGTCTTACTAGAAGAATTTTCAAATACCTTGGAACTATATTTGCTAAACTTTTCATTGCTTCAAAGGTATAGTTTTCGCTTTAAATGAAACGAATTTTATTTAGTTCCGTATAATTTTGTTAGAACTTAAATAAACAGTAAATTTCAAGTTATAATCAACAGAACTATGAAGTATTTATTACTCTTATTGATTTTATTTGCAATGGCGGTTGGTTATGCGCAAGATACTGTTGTTTCATATTTAGATGGAAAATGGAAAAAAGCAGCAATTGAAGATGCGAAATACAAGCGATTGATCATTCATATTAAAGAAAATCATTACCAAGTAGAAGATTACCTTAAAAATGGGCAGCCCATATTTAAAGGACAGTTCAAATCTGAAAAAGTCAAAAATCCATTTGGAGAATTTATCAACTATGATGAGCAGGGGACAATACGTGAAGTTTATTTTTTTGACGAAGATGGCAACTTAGATAAGCAATATTTGGTCTACAACGAAAGTGGGGTAAAAGACAGTGAACGATTTTATTCTCATGGAAAAAAGGATGGTCTTTGGAAATGGTATTATGACAATGGTTCAATTAGCTGGTTTGAACAGTGGCGAAATGATACTCTGATAATGTTACAACAGTTCAGTTCCGACGGTAATGAATATGAAGAATTATTCAATTTGAACATTGCTCCGAAATGGAACTCCAATAAGAATGAGTTAAGTCAATATATTAAGGAGAGATTGGGTAATTCTCATAAAAACAGTCCATCTTCGATTGTGCTGTTGGTTTTTATAAGTTCAGATGGGAAATTGCAACGTGTCGATTCCAAAACAAAAATAGATTCAGAATTAATGAATTCCATTGAAGAAATATTAATTAATGGACCAGTTTGGTTGCCAGCCTTAAATAGATTAAGACCAACAGATGGAGTATTGGAAGTAGAAATAACATTATGAATACATTGAAATATCTTTTCGTTTTAGCTTGCTTATTGAGTATTAATACCGTCAATGCACAAAAAAAACTTGCATATCAGATTTACAATCAGAAAGGGAAGAAAGTGAGTTACAAAAAAATGATGAAGGATATTCAAAAATCTGAAATTCTATTTTTTGGTGAATTGCACAACGACCCAATAGCGCATTGGTTGCAATTTGAAATGATCAAGGAACTTGCTGAAAAAAGAGAAAACAACATTGAAATTGGATTTGAAATGTTTGAGTCCGACCAACAAATGGTTTTGAATGATTATTTGAATGGACAGATCAAAATGCGGACATTTGAAGAATCAGAGTTTTTATGGCCAAATTACAAAACGGATTATAAGCCAATTGTCGATTTTGCAAAATCAAATAGCATTTCATGTATTGCAACAAATATTCCTAGAAAATATGCTTCAATGGTTTACAAGCAAGGAAGAGAAGTGTTGGATTCTATTCCTCTCAATGAAAGAGGGTTGATGTGTCCAATAGACTTTAAAGTTGATACCACACTTTCTCAATACGCGATGTTGGCAAGTATGGGAGTTCATGGTAATGGAATGAATTTTGTGAATGCGCAAGCAATTAAGGACGCTACAATGGCGTATTTCATTCATTCAAACTGGAAGTCCGAAAACTATTTTATTCACTTGAACGGTTCGTTTCACACTGATTTTTATCAAGGTATTATTTGGTATTTGCAACAATACAATCCAACCTTAAATTATAGAAGTATATCAATCGTGAATGAAGACGATATCAGTTCATTAAGTGAAGAAAATAGCAATAAAGCACATTACATTATTTGTGTTCCAAATTCGATGACAAAAACACATTGATGTGATTCCATCTGAACTGAAAAAGCACAAAATACTAATCTCTTGTTTGAATTGGGGGAAAGGACATGTTGCACGTTGTATTGGTTTGATTGAAGAATTAATCAGTCAAGAAAATGAAATTGTCATTGCGGGCAATTCTGATCAACTCCAAATTTTCAATACTTATTTTCCAACTATTGAATGCGTTGAAATTCCAGCTTATCCATTTCGATTTGCCGGAAATGGCAATTTTTCATCTGACTTGTGGAAAAGCAGAAAATCATTGTATCTCAAAATGAAAGCAGAGTCCATTTTAGTTGAAAAATTAGTGAAAGGGCATTCAATATCATTGGTTCTCTCTGATCATCGGTATGGGTTTTACGCACAATCTGTTCCGTCAATTTTCATTACTCATCAATTGAACTTAGCGCTGAAATGGTGGCAGTTTTCAGCTCAATTGATTCATGAAAAATTTATGCGTAAGTTTCAAACTATTTGGGTGATGGACTCTGATGATAGTGCTTTGGCGGGGCAATTAAGTTGGAGGAAAAATCGTCAAAATGTAGTGTATATTGGACATTATTCGCGCTTCATGCATAGTGAAAAAATGAACAATGATGCTTTAAAAATAGTCGTTTGCAACGGTCCAACTCCTTATGATGAGCAATTGTTAATGAAATACATCGATAACAGCGAATTTCAACTTATCGCACCAATTCACTTAAAGCTTAAATATCCGCATGCTGCAATTCTTCCATCCAATGACTGGAGAAAATGTGATGAATTGATACTGAAAGCCAATGAAATTCACGCTTATTGTGGCTATAGCACATTGATGGATGCCAAATATTTAACTGCAACTTTTAACTTAATTCCAACGAAAGGCCAACTAGAGCAAGAATACTTATATTCTTTGCATTACGGATCTAATAAATAATCACTCGTTGCTTTTCACCTGAATTTAAGTCTTGTAAAATAAACACACCTTTCGCGGATGTTGCTAATTGCTCAATATGTATTCCTTTAGAAACAATTTTGCCGTCCATTGAGATCAATGCGACTGATCTTGGCTCATTGAACTCTAATTGATTGCTACTTGCATTGTAGAAGGCAAAATTTCCAGCGACTTCAATAGCAACAATTCCAATGTTTGATCGAATTCCGTCGTTGTCAAATGCGCTTAATTGATAATAGTTCAACCCAATGTTTGGATTTTTGTGTCTCAAAGTATAATTGCTTTCATAGTTGGTGGTTCCATGACCTAAAACAGATCCAATTTCTTGCCAATCGATTCCATTTGTAGAATGATGTATGGAAAATGAAGCATTGTTTCGTTCAGAAGCTGTTTTCCAATAAAGAATGGATTCGTTGTTTTGTAATTCTCCTGTATATTCAATTAATTCTGAAGCAAGCGCGACAGGAGTAATGGTGCAATTCGGAAAATTCCCTTGAGTTGCAGGAGTTCCGCTTCCAATAGCGTAAGTGGCGTAATTCCCATCTGTACCACTTCCTGGTGGATCGTAGGAATAGTTCATGCTAAACGTACCTGATGTAGTGGTAAAAGAGGTTGTATAATTCTTTACACTTCCTGAATTTCCAAAGTTACCACCGTCATGCCACGTATCTCCACCTGCACCAGCTCCACCATAAATAATGTATATTGGACCTTGACCGCATAAGTCAGACCATGTCAATGCGTTTACACACAAGCTTTCTGAAACCATTAAAAATGTTGCGTTTGGAGGTAAAGTCGTATTGAATGCATCCACGAATAAACCAGCACAACCAGCAGCAGTATTCAATGCACTCGTTGTAGCTGTATTATTGACTACGGTAGTTGTCATATTGTACCCTCCGGTTGTATAGGTTAAATCAACATTTGCAGAGTTCACAAGCATCGAATAACTTCCTGTATTTCCAAAAACGATTTCAGATAAACCTTCATTCCCAGAACCGCAAGTCCCATCGCATCCATCGTAAATGATACTTGAAATGTATGGTTCAATCATTGTGCAACTACCAACTTGTGTAATTGTGAACGAAGCAGAGTTGGTGCTTGTTGTCGAAGGGTTGGAAGCAATGATTCGAATTAAATAGCCAGAACCTGATGGTGTACCACTTGGGATGGTAAAGTTCAATGTCCCACTTCCAGCAGTAGAACTTGTTGTTCCAATAGTAGTTGGTGAAGCAAAACTTCCGGAAGCATCAGATAGTTGCACAGTGAATGTGTTTCCTGCTGTAAACGTTCCTGTTGATGTGTAATTAATCGATCCTGATGCGCTTGTTCCAGCACAGTTTACGTTGAACGGTCCACCAGAAATAGTTCCTGCATTAATCGTATTGGAGCTTCCACAAGAACCAACACCAGTGATAACTACATTGCGAAATCGCTTTTGACTTGGGCTTGAACCACGGTTGAACCTAATTTGCATATTAGCAGAAACAGCGGGTATTGAGATTGAAGCTGAAACATAAGTTGAACTCGTTGGGGTGGGAGAATTTCCTGCAACAATCCAAGTTGTTCCGCCATCTAATGAATACTCAACGGTAATTGGACCATCACCACCGGTACCGAATTTTGCGACATCAAAAGTTACTAAAACGGAACAAAAAGTAGCAGCGTTAAATGTGGGACTAGTCAACGTTGAAGTGCCTGAGGTGAAGTTTGCATAACCACCAGATGCAGTTGTGAATGTAACACTCGATTGATTCCATCCTGCAGGCTGACTACCAGAAGTAAATGGTTCAGAGATAATTTGAGAAAATCCGAAAAATGACGAGTGTAAAATTAGCAATAAGAGTAAGATTCTCATGGTGTTTTATTGTTTTTTGCAAGTCAAAAGTACATGTTGTTACTGTTCAAAAAAAACGGAGTTTTAAACAATTGAGGAACGGGGAAATTGGGGCGATTCTATTAAACGGTTTAGTTGGGGGATACGTGTAAACACTTAATAGTTAGTTAATGAAAAAGTTGTGTAAAAATAATATTGTTGAATTTCGAATAGGACAATTTTCATTTCAATTGATTAAAAGTGGATTGGCAGTAAAATAGAATTTTTCACTATTTTCATACCATGTGTTATGGGTACAATATCGGACAGGTTCAGAAAATGATCAAAGAGCAATTGCCGGAGGCTGGGGGCGATTTGCATGGTTTTGATCGACCAAAGGCTCCAATCATCACAATGGAGTTTCGAAAAGTTGAATACTATAACTGGTGGTTGTTACCCTCTTGGTTTGAAAAGGAGGATTATTCCTTTAATTTATTGAATGCCCGACAAGAAACCATTTTTGAAAAACCGTCATTCCGAAATTTGATCCTGTCAAAAAGATGTTTGGTTCCAGCGACCCATTACTATGAATATCAGTGGCGAGATGCAAAAGGGAAGGTAAAAAATAAACACAGAATTGGAGTAAAAGGCGGACATGGTTTTTTTATGGCTGGTATTTATGATTCTTGGAACGATCCAGCTACAAATGAGGCAATTAAATCATTTTCTATCATTACTACAGAAGCCAATGAATTGTGTGCGGAAATTCATAATTCTAAAAAAAGAATGCCTGTAATTTTGGAAGAAGAAAAGGCAAGAAAATGGTTAAATCCACAAGCCAGTCCAGAAGAAGTAAAGAATTTATTGACTCAATTTGACTCTTCAAAAATGTGGGCGGAAAATCTCGATGCATCACATGATTTGTTCGGTTAATACCGTTCAATTCATTTTTCTTGTCACTTTTAAGCTTTTCTATTAATGAATTATTCTAACTTTGCCACAAAGCAATTTGGTATGTCAAACAACTTATTAAAAGGAAAAAAAGGAATTATTTTCGGAGCATTGAACGAACAGTCAATTGCATGGAAGGTAGCTGAACAAGCACATTTGCAAGGTGCAGAATTTGTTTTAACAAATGCGCCAATCGCAATGAGAATGGGGGAAATTAATGGACTTGCAGAGAAAACTGGAAGTAAAGTAATTCCTGCAGATGCCACGAACGTAGAAGATTTAGAAAAATTGATTTCAGAGTCAATGGAGATATTAGGTGGTAAAATTGACTTTATTTTGCATTCAATTGGTATGTCTATCAATGTTCGTAAAGGAAATCACTATACTTCTGAGAACTACGATTATACAATGAAAGGACTTGATGTTTCGGCATTATCTTTTCACAAGGTCATGCAAACAGCAATGAAGTTGGATGCAATGAATGAATGGGGATCAATCGTTGCTTTGACGTATATTGCGGCACAACGTGTTTTCCCAGATTACAATGACATGGCTGACAATAAATCGTATTTAGAATCAATTGCGCGTAGTTTTGGTTACCATTATGGTATTGCTAAAAAAGTGCGTGTAAATACAATCTCTCAATCTCCAACAATGACAACAGCGGGAAGTGGAGTGAAAGGATTCAGTGAATTTATCAGCTTCTCAGAACAAATGTCGCCATTAGGAAATGCATCAGCAGAAGATTGTGCAAATTACTGTATTTCATTGTTTTCTGATTTAACGAAATATGTAACCATGCAAAATCTTTTCCATGACGGTGGATATTCCAATACAGGAGTTACAGAAGCTGTCATTGAGAAATTTAAAGTGTAAATTAACATTTGAAGCGAATAGTAAAATCGCTTTATAATATTGATATTAAAGTCGTTTGTGTTTTTACAAGCGACTTTTTTATTATGCATACACAATAAAAATCGACAAGAATTCGTTCAAAGTTCAACAAGCCAAAACTAGAAACTATGAAAAGTCTCATTGCGTGCACGCTATTGCTATCAATGCATGTGCAGTCTCAAGAATTGACCATTAGAAATACTCAAGGAGGAGTATTTTCTCTTGGAGTAAGAACTACAACTAGTGTATTCGAACACCAAGATTTTGGAATTAGTGGTTCTGGCTATGGAGGTCAATTTAGAATTCAGCTTTCCAATCGGTTAAACACAGAATGGTTTTTCGATTACATGAAAGGAAATATTCAAAACATGGTAAGTAGAACTGATTACCACGTAGGTTGGAGTGTAATGTATTATTTTACAGATAAACCAAATCCTGTTGTTAAACCTTATATTCTTGCTGGACATTGTTTTGATAGAACCGAATTGTATGATAATTCCAATCGATCGAATTCCATTTTTAAAAATAGTTCTGCGATTCAGGCTGGAGGAGGAGTGCATTTCAATTTGTCGCCTCGGATGGACATTACGTTGATCTCTCAATACATGTTTCATTTAGGGAAAGATGTTCATGCTCATATTCATGATGATGAACCCATCGAATTTGAGCAACATAAAGGAACAGGCATTGAAGGGCACTTGTTAGTCACTGTAGGTTTGAATTACAAAATCGCAGATATTTGGAACAAAGGTAGAAAGGGAAGACAGTAACCTCCGTCAATCCCAAAGTGTCAACCTAAGTGTATTCATTTAAAATCACGTACCATGAAATTTTATCTAATAAGTGCATTCCTATTTCTTTGTGTTCATGGATTTTCACAAGAAACTAAAAGTTACATCCAACCTGGATTGTTGACAGCCTCAACAACATTATCACCAGCAAAAATGCTCAATCGTTCAGATATCAACTATTATGTTACAGGTTTTATTGAGGGTCGATTGGACAAACATGTGAGCTTACGCGGGGAAATGGGCTACATGTTAGGAAATTCAAACGATAAATTCTTACAGTCAAATCTGCGAACATTTTTTGGACTGCAATATGGCATTCCTATTCATAATTTGGACTTACATGCTGGATTTATGCCAGGTTTAGCAGTGATTCATTCAAATCGAAGTGTAGCGACCAAAAGTGAGGTAGTTCCTGCTGTTTCATTCAATGTTGGGATGAAGTTTTATATCTATAAATACTTCAATTTTTTCGCCAATTTTAGTTATGTACATACGTCAATGAATAATCTCGTGATGATATCAGGAAGATCGGATGAATTGTTGATTTCAGCAGGATTAGGCTTTAATTTTCAAACTCTAAAACGAAATAGATAAATACTAATTAGTAATTAATTTCGTCTTTCTTCCGTTTTGTTTACTTTTTTTAGTAAGTTAGTCTTTGTGTAAATTGCTTCTAATTAGATTATTAGATTTAATTTTACGATTACTATTAATCAACAAATACTATTACTATGAAGAAAAGACTACTATCTTTTTTGTTATTAACGGCGTTGCCCGTAACATTTATAAATGCTCAAACTGTACTTTATTCTGAAACATTTGAATCTGGTGGTGGAGGATTTGCATTGAATTCTTCTGATTTAGGAGGAACCGCGTCTGGAGATAATCCTTGGGTAATTAATTCTATCTATGCAGGTGGAAGTGGCTCCTTCTTTTGTCCAGCTTTTGGGATTAATCTTCCATTTTCGGTACCAGCCGCACCACAGCAACCAGCTGGTATTACAAATAATCCTGCAAGTCAGTACTTACACATTACACCTCAGATTGCCATAAATAGTGGCGGGAATTTACCTACGGCTTCTTATATAGCACCAGATGGGTTCTGTATTTTTGGTGGACAAAGTACATTCTCAAAAATGACAACGGATGTCAATACTACCGGTCAAGATTCTGTTGTGTTTGATTTTTGGTGGGACTGTGGAGGTAGTGTAAATAGTTTCGGAGAAGTGTACTATAGCACAAATGGAGGTTCATCTTGGACAATTATGACAAACCCTGGGAATGGAACAACACAATGGCGTGGTCAATCAACATGGATGAATTCTCAATTATCACTTCCTATCTGGTCAAATCAAAGCACATTGAGATTTGGCTTTAGATTTATAACTGGTACAACTTCTGGAACAGAGTTGGATCCTGGTTTTTCTATTGATGACATCGAAATTAGAGGGTACGATGTATGTTCTCCATCGACTGGAACGGATACACAGTTTTCGTGCAGTGCATTCAGCTGGATTGATGGAAATACTTATAATTCAAGTAATTCAACGGCAACTCATACTATCGTGGGAGGTGCTGCATCAGGTTGTGACTCGATTGTAACATTGAATTTAACGATTCCAAACCTTTCAGCAACTGTTTCTTTAGCTGGAGAAACATTGACATGTAATGAAACAGCCACCTCTTATCAATGGGTTGATTGCAATAATGCAAATGCTCCTATATCTGGTGCGACAAGTCAATCTTACATGGCTACCGCAAACGGAAGTTACGCCGTTACAATCACAGATGGATCAGGTTGTACTGCAACATCTACATGTACTCAAATTGCAAGTGCGTCAATCACTACAATGCAAGAAGAACAGTTGATTCAATTGTTCCCAAACCCGACAAAAGGAGAGTTTACCATTGAACTTCCAGCTGGATTGAATAAAGGTGAAATCATCATTCGTGATTTAACAGGAAAAACGATTGCAACGCGTCAGGTTCAATCTGAAAAATTAGTAACAATGGAAATTGTAGGAGCAAAGGGAGTTTATTTCGTTGAAATCATCACCGGAAATAGAAGAGAGACAATGAGATTAATCAAAAAATAAAGCGTATTGAAAATAGAAAAGGGGCGAGAGCCCCTTTTTTTGTTTGTATAATTTTAGTGTTATACCAATCCTTTACTTGCAAGTAATTCTTCTAATTGCTGAGGATCTGCATACAATACATCTCTTGCCTTACTTCCTTGGAAAGGACCAATGATTCCCATTCCTTCCAACTGATCGATCAATCTACCTGCACGATTGTACCCCAATTTTAATTTACGCTGCAATAAGCTGGCAGAACCTTGTTGATGCATAACGATAATTCTTGCGGCATCTGGGAACAAGGCATCTAACTCATCCATGTCAACACTTCCATTTCCTTCACCACCTTCAGCAACATATTCTGGTAATAAGAATGCATCAGGATATGCACGTTGATCACCAATGAAATCACAAATTTTCTCTACTTCAGGAGTGTCAACAAACCCACATTGTAAACGCACTAAATCAGATCCAGTTGAAACAAGCATATCCCCACGACCAATCAATTGATCGGCTCCTGATGCATCCAAAATTGTACGAGAATCAATCTTAGACAATACTCTAAATGCCATTCGAGCAGGGAAATTGGCTTTAATCATTCCTGTGATGACATTGACAGAAGGTCGTTGCGTTGCAACAATTAAGTGAATTCCAACAGCTCGAGCTAATTGTGCAATTCGTGCAATAGGATGTTCAACTTCTTTTCCTGCAGTCATGATTAAGTCCGCAAACTCATCAATTAGAACGACAATGTAAGGCATGTATTTGTGTCCTTTTTCTGGGTTCAGTCGTCGATTGATAAATTTAGCATTGTATTCTTTGATGGTTCTACAATGTGCCTCTTTCAATAATTCATAACGATCATCCATCTCGATACACAATGAATTCAATGTATCAACAACTTTACTTGTGTCTGTAATAATCGCATCGCCTTCACCAGGAAGTTTAGCTAAGAAGTGACGTTCAATTTTGTTGAACAATGTTAACTCTACTTTTTTCGGGTCAACCAACACAAATTTGACTTGCGCTGGATGTTTTTTGTAAAGAAGGGAAACCAAAATGGCATTCAATCCAACTGATTTACCTTGACCAGTCGCACCGGCAACGAGTAAGTGAGGTAATTTTGCTAAATCAAATGTATATGTTTCATTGGTAATGGTTTTCCCCATTACAATAGGCAATTCAAAATCTGAGTTTTGGAATTTTTCTGAAGCAATCAATGCGCGCATGCTAACCATTTCTGGTTTGCTGTTTGGCACTTCAATACCGATTGTACCTTTCCCTGGAATCGGAGCAATAATACGAATTCCCAACGCAGCCAAACTCAAGGCAATATCGTCTTCCAAATTCTTAATTTTGGAAATGCGGACTCCTGGAGCTGGAACTATTTCGTACAAGGTTACTGTCGGTCCAACTGTGGCTTTAATTTTGGAGATTTCAATTTTATAGTTGGCTAATGTTTCAACAATCTTGTTTTTGTTGGATTCTAGCTCGGCTTTGTCAATATTAATTCCTTTTCCGCCATAATCGTTCAATAAATCGATAGGAGGCAATACATAACTTGCAAGGTCTAAGGTTGGATCGTATTCTCCAAATTCTTTGCGAAGCGCATCCATGTCGTCTTCGTCAATTACTTTGTCTTCTGCAGCAATATCAACTGAAAACTCTTCATCATCATCCGAATAATTGTCAATCACTTCGCTTTCATCGTCGTCATCGTTTTCCATTTCATCAATAGAATCTGCGACTTTCGTTGTGATAAGTTCCAATTCACTTTCATCAAATTCTTCTTCATCTTCTTCATCGAAATGAACCACTTCAGGATCTAATTCTTTTTCGATGTCCTCATCTTTGATTGTGTTGATGACTGATAAATCAGCGTAGTTCTCAGATGAATCAACATCACTTTCGATTTCATCATCATTTTCTCGTCTAAAGAAGTTGAAAACATTGCTCAAATTGGTATTAAACAATAAGACAATCGATAAATACAGCAAGACTAGGATAAGAATGAATGTTCCAAAATTACCAAGAGTCATGGATAACCACTGATTCAATTGATAGCCAAAAGAACCGCCGAAATAATTCACAGATTGAGCGAAAAATCCTAACAACAATGCACTCCAAACTATAAAAACAACTGTAATTCCTAAGGTTTTACGTATTGGAAGAATGGTATAGTTGAAGGCAATCTTAGCTCCAAACAAAAGAAAAATTAAGCAAAATCCAAATGAGGAAATTCCAAACCAATTGTACATAAACACATGAGATGTCCATGCTCCAAACTTTCCTAACCAATTGGAAACGGGTAATTCATTCTCTTCAAATAAAAAATCGATTAATCCTTTGTTGATTACTCTATCTTGATCAATGTTCCATGTCATTAAATAAGAAACAAAGGCTAAAAAAAGATAGAAAGAAAGTAAAATGAGTACAACACCAATTGATGTTTTAAATTTCTTTTTGTTGAATCGATCCGATATGTTCGAAATTGCCGATCCTTTCGCATCCTTTGAAGCAGGTTTTTTGCGCGAAGTTTTCTTCTTGTCAGAACTAGTATCTTTAATGTATTCGTTGTCTTCAGCCATTTTCAATTCGATATCTTACGAAGATAAGCACAATAGCGAGTGACATGGAAGGGCAAGTGGAAGATATATGCACAAGGCAATGTTAGTTCAACTATTCAGTCACTTCGTTTGCTTTTGTCATTATATCAATAAACTCTGTCATGGTTACTTTTTGATAGTCAGATGGAATGCCATACAGATCCAAATTTGTTGGGTCAGCTTCCATTGATTTAAGCGTGTATTTCAAAATTCCATCTTCGGAAGGTATGTAATATTCTACCAATAATCCTGGGAAGTTTTCAAATCCCACAATGTATTTTGAAGGAGTTTTTTTAAGGTAATAAAATTCCATAGGAGATTCAAAACTTGGATGCTGAACAAGTACTTTTTTCGCTTTAAAACCAGCAATTTTTTTCTTTCCCCATTTTTTTGAATAGGTGTATTTGCTTTCAACAACAGAATCGGTTTCAAATTTCGTTTGAATGGCAAAATTTCCACTAGCTGTATGTAGTAATAAATAAGCTTTTTGCAACTCCAAATGACGAATAGCGACTTGTTTCCCTAATTGATCGGTCATGTTTTCTACTCGAACCAAGGTGTCGTTTGTATAAATAGTCATAGTTCTTGCGTGAAACAAATCTGTTAGTGCAGTATCAGTAGTTTCGATGGAATAAATCAATCGACCTGAAAACCCAGTTTGTTTTTGACTGAACAAAGTTGTTGCAATGAAAAGGAATACTATCGTTAAACGCATGTGAAATATTTTGCTCGAAATTACTAAGTTTTAGTCATATAATGGATGTTTCATTGAATGTTACAGGTGAATTGTTGTGAGAAAGATCGCATAATTGAGCCTTTACTGACAATCGACGATGTTTGTTGCATGAAACGATGACTGAAGTTTTTCCGTCAATTGCAAGGATAAATCTTGTACTTGATTTAATGAAAGACTCCTTTTGACTTGTTTTTAGATGGCTAAAAATGCTAAATTTGCAGCATCAAAACGAGCGTATGAAGCAAAAGATCAAATATATCATCAACAAATCAGAAATCACTGCTGGAACGAGAGGAGCATCACTTGGACCTGAAGCAATGATGGTAGAAGCGCGTAAAAACAACAATGGGATTTTTGGAGAATTTCCAATGGTTCAAATCGATGAAGTGAATTTTTACTTAGATCAGCCGATTGTTCATCCATTTGCGAAGCGTGCAGAAGGATTGGTGAAAGTATTTGAAAATGTTGCTTGCGAAGTACAGCTTGCTTTTAAAAATGATGAATTCCCGTTGTTACTTTCAGGCGATCACGGTTCAGCTGGTGGAACGATAGCAGGAATAAAAGCAATGTATCCAAACAAACGATTGGGAGTGATTTGGATAGATGCACATGGTGATTTACATACTCCATACACAACCCCATCAGGAAATATGCACGGAATGCCTTTGGCAACTGCATTGAACGAGGATAATTTGCAGGAAAAACGCAATGATGTTCCTGAAGCGACAATCGAAGTATGGAATCAATTGAAAAATGTCGGATTTGAAGGTGCTAAAATTTTACCTCAAGACTTAGTGTTTATTGGAGTGCGAGATACAGAAGAAGAAGAAGAGTCTATCATGAATCGTTTGAACATCAAAAACCATACAGTAGAAGATGTCAGGCGAAATGGAGTGAATGCAACCATGCAAGCGATTGACCAACAATTGGCAGATTGCGACATCATCTATGTTTCCTTTGATGTGGATTCAATGGATCCAGAAGTAACAAGTCATGGAACTGGTACTCCTGTAGATAACGGATTGATGGTTGAAGAAGCGAGAGATTTTTTATTAGGACTTGCAGCACATCCAAAATTGGTATGTATGGAGTTTGTAGAAGTGAACCCTTGCTTGGATGAAAAGAAAAATAAAATGGCTGAAGTGACTTTTGAACTTTTTGAACAAGTTGTCACTCAATTAAAAAAATAAAGAAATTCCATCATGGAAAATAAGATAAAGAACTTGTTATTAAGTCATTCTGAAGAATTATTCGGAACACAAATTGAAGAAAGTGCCATCCAGTTTCAAAAAACGCGTAAAGACGTAGAAGGAGATTTAACATTGGTTGTATTTCCATTCGTAAAATTATTGCGTTGTAACCCAATTGAAGCTGGAGAAAAAATTGGACAGTTTTTATTGGAGAAGTTACCTGCTGTCAGTAAATTTGAAGTAATCAGTGGGTTTTTAAATTTAGTATTGTCGCAAAACCATTGGTTGAATGAGTTGACGGCTATTCATAACGACGCTAATTTTGGATATCAAACGCCAAACTCAAAGCGTACAATTATGGTGGAATATGCCTCTCCAAACACAAACAAACCTTTACATTTAGGACATTTACGCAATATTTTCCTAGGATATTCAGTTGCTGAAATATTGAAAGCCAATGGACATAAAGTGATTAAAACACAAATCATTAACGATCGAGGGATTCACATCTGTAAGAGCATGTTGGCATGGGAGAAATTTTCTCCAATCAATGAAGCGGGTGAACGAGAAACTCCTCAAAATACTGGATTGAAAGGAGATAAACTGGTTGGTAAATACTACGTTGAATTTGATAAACAATTCAATCGTGAAGCCAAAGAAATTATGGAATCATGGTCGAAAGGTGAATTCGATGATGACTCAACAGAAGTAGTTGAAGAGTATAAGAAATTAACGGCAGCTAAAGCAGGGAAAGATGAGAAAGCAATTGCTGCTTTGGATGATAAAATCAAAGATTTAGCAAAGAATCAAACGACTTTGTTGCGTGAAGCAAAGGATATGTTGGTGAAATGGGAAGCCAAAGATCCGCAAACTTACCTATTGTGGTCGACAATGAATTCATGGGTTTATGATGGATTTGATGTCACATATGACATGATGGGTGTGGACTTTGATAAATTGTATTACGAATCTGATACCTTCATTTTAGGAAAAGACATCGTGATAGAAGGTCTTCAAAAAGGCATCTTTTTCAAAAAGGAAGATGGTTCAGTTTGGATTGATTTAACGGATGAAGGATTGGATGAGAAATTAGTTCTTCGTTCAGATGGAACTGCTGTTTATATGACGCAAGACATGGGAACAGCCGTGGATCGTTTCAATGACTTTAAAGATTTAAGTGGAGTGATTTATACTGTTGGAAATGAGCAAGATTATCACTTCAAGGTTTTATTCCTGATATTGAAAAAAATGGGATATGACTGGGCGAAAAACTGCTACCATTTATCTTACGGAATGGTTGATCTTCCTTCTGGAAAAATGAAGTCGCGCGAAGGAACTGTTGTTGATGCGGATGACTTGATGCAAGAAGTTGTTGAGAAGGCAACAGAAATGACCAAAGAACGTGGACATTTGGATGGAATGACAGATGACGAAAAACATAAATTGTTTTACACAATTGGTATGGGTGGATTGAAATATTATTTGCTCAAAGTTGATCCGAAGAAACGAATGATGTTTAATCCAGAAGAGTCCATTGAATTGAATGGAAACACTGGACCATTTATACAATATGTTTACGCTCGAATTCAATCGTTGATCGCAAAATCAGGAATGAATGCGACTGAAGTCGCAAACGTTGATTTGGATCCATTAGAAAAAGAAATTGTGAAACAGTTGACGGAATTCCCTTCTGTGATGCATGAGGCAGGCGAGAATCATTCACCTGCATTGATTGCAAATTATTCCTTTGAATTAGTGAAATTGTACAATCAGTTTTACCAATCCATTCCAATTTTGATTGAAGAAGATGAAGCGAAAAAAGCGATGCGAATTACATTGAGTGCGAATGTTGCTAAGGTTGTTAAATCGGCAATGAAGGTATTGGGAGTAGAGGTTCCAAATCGAATGTAACACGCAATTAATCAAGATTTTTTAGAAGGAATTTAAACGAACTATTTGTACGTGTATACGTTCCTTCTAATTGTTGCGTCAAGGTTTCAATTAATTCAGCTCCAAATCCCGTTGATTCTTCAGATTCTTCGAGCCATTTGCCGGAATCAGAATACTGAAATAATAACCCATTATTCTCTTGCTCGACCAAATCAATGATGATTTTTCCTTCTTTTAAGTGATGGAAAGCGTGTTTCAATGAGTTAGATATTAACTCGTTGACCATTAATCCAAGCGGGACAATTGTTTTAAGTCCAATCGATCGAATTTCAGAATGGACACAAACAATTACATCACAATTGGTGACAGAAGAATCAAGAATTTCTTTACTTAAATTATTGAGATAATGAGTAGGATCAATGGAAGATAGGTGGTTTTCTTGATACAGTTTTTGGTGAATCAAACTCATCGTTAATATGCGATGGATAGCGTCTTGAAAATGTTGTTTTGTCTCAGGTGATTCAATCACTTCTTTCTGCATGCGCAACAAGCTTATGATTATTTGAAGGTTGTTTTTTACCCGATGATGAACTTCCTTGATCAAGGTTTCGTTTTCAATGTTTTGCTGCAAAATGATCTCATTCTGTGTCTCAAGTTTACTGTTTTTATCTGATAATTTAGTTTCAGCAAATTGTTGCAATCTCAAGTATTCTGCAAGGAGATAAGTCATTGAAAGCATTGCAAAGATAAACTCCATGGTGATACTATACAATTCTGTGCCTGTCTGAATGCGAAGATGGGTGAGATGATTGTTCAGTTGAGTATGAAAGAAAATAACCAATGCAACAAGATGGATTCCAACGAACATTAAGCCATATTTCCGCTCTAAACCGATGAATGCAAAAATGATAACGGATAAAACCCAAATGAAATCGGGATAATGAATGGTTGGAATCGTGTAAAAAGAAATAATTATGATGATGGAAGCACTAATCGTATAAGTCCAAAAAACAAATTTGTACTGCTTGGTTATCTTAATTAAGAAAATAGTGCTGAAACAAATTAGAAATGCAATCCCAAAGTTAAGAGCTGGTAAAAACGAAATTTGGCTGAATACAATAAATTCAATTAAAAATACCGCCGTAAATAAGAGTGATAGACGCCAAGCTAGTTTGTACTTTCCTTTATCGTAATAATAATCAAAACTTGAGGTATCTGGGTTCCAAAGGCTCATGCTCAAATCTAAGAAAAAATGTAGTAAAGCAATAAATTTAGTTGCTTAATTTTCTTCTTTGTTTTTCCTTGACTAGAAGTGATAATTCACGGCTTGTTTGTCCAGCTACAGATGTGTTTTCGTCTGCTCTGCGCAATAAATAAGGCATTACTTCTTTCACAGGACCATAGGGAACATATTTGGCAACATTGTAGTGTGCGTTTGATAAATTGTATGAAATATGATCACTCATTCCCAATAATTGAGCAAAATAGATGCGCTTATCACTGTGTTGGATTCCATGCTTTTCAATTAATTCAGCCAAATATGCCGAGCTTTTTTCATTGTGAGTTCCAGCGCACAACGCAACTGAGTCAATTGATGAAACTACAAGTTCCAGCGCTTTATCAAAATCACGATCCGAAGCTTCTTTGTTTGGTTGAATGGGTGATGGATATCCTTTCTCCTGTGCACGATTGCGTTCTTTTTCCATATAAGCACCACGAACCAATTTCACACCATAAATAATCCCAGCATTTTTTGCTTCTGTGATTACTTTCTCTAAAAAGGCATATCTGTCGTGACGATACATTTGAACCGTGTTGTAAACTATTGCTTGCTCTTTGTTGTAGTTTAGCATCATGTCAAACGCAATGCGATCGATTGTTGTTTGTATCCAAGATTCTTCTGCATCAATAAAAACAGGTACTTTCGCTTCAAATGCAGCACGACAAATTTTAGTTACTCTGTCGATTAATTGAGCATATTCATTACTTTCTTCTTGATTTAAATTTTCAACACCATTATTGGCTTTTTCTACAATAGAGAAGCGCGCAATTCCAGTAATTTTAAAGACGGCAAAGGGAATGTTTTCTGATTTTTTTCCACGATGGATGGTTGCAATGATTTCTTCCACCGTCGCATCAAAATCTTCTTCACTTGTTTTTCCTTCCACAGAATAATCCAAAATTGTCCCAATGCCAAATTGACCCAAATCTTCAATTGTTTTGTCGCAATCTGAAATTGATTCACCACCACAAAACTGATGAAAAATCGTTTTTTTAATCAACCCTGAAATTGGAAAGCGTAGCTTGAAAGCAAGGTTGGTCGCCCATTTCCCGAATTTTACGAAGCTCGGACTTCCAACCATTTTAAAAAGCCAATATGCTTTTTTTAAATCTTTATTGGATTTGCTTTTGAAAGCTATTTCTGTGTTATCAAATGAAATCATGCGCCAAAAATAAGTGGTTTTCGTATAGATTGTATCAACTTCTGTAGCTTTATTTAACTTTGTAGAATAATTATCTAAATTCAGAACAATGAAGCTTATTGAAGCTCAAGACTATTCCATTGAAATTGGCGCACTTACAGAGTCAAGTTTTGCGACTTTTGTACAGGAAAAATACAGTCATTCGAAGATTATCATAATTTGTGATGAAAACACGCATGAATATTGTTTGGAGTATTTAATTACCAATTTCGACTTTTTGTCGGATGCCGAAGTAATGTTACTACCAGCTGGAGAAGAGAATAAGGTGATGGAAGTGTGTTTCCAAGTTTGGGAAGCAATGTCAGAATATGGAGTTGGTCGCCGCGACTTGATTATTAATTTAGGTGGTGGAGTTGTAACAGATATGGGCGGATTCATTGCATCTGTTTACAAGAGAGGAATTGATTTTATCAATATTCCAACGTCATTATTAGGAATGGTAGATGCATCAATCGGAGGGAAGACAGGAATTGATTTAGGTCCATTGAAAAATCAATTAGGTGTTTTTTCTAATCCGAAAGCCATTTACGTGGATGTTGCTTTTCTTCATACTTTAGAAACAAAAGATGTTGTGAACGGTTATGCTGAAATGTTAAAGCATGCGTTGATTCAAGATGCCAATTTTTGGAAACAAATCAGTACGATTGAAAATTTAGGTGAATTGATGAACAATGAAACCTTAGCGATTGCGATGGGAATAAAAAATTCCATTGTATTACAAGATCCATTGGAGAAAAACATCCGTAAAAATTTGAACTTTGGTCACACCGCAGGTCATGCCATTGAAGGTTATTTCTTGGATAAGGACGCCATTGATCATGGACATGCCGTAGCTTTGGGAATGATAGTAGAAGCGCATATTTCTATGAAGCATCAATTGATTTCGAAAGAATTGTTTGATGAAATTGAACGCGTAATTTTGGATTGGTTCCCAATTCATGCTTTAGACACTTCAGATATTGGTAATATCGTTGAGTTGTTGCAGCACGATAAAAAGAATCATTCAAATAGAATTCAATGTTGTTTGTTGACTGGAATTGGATCGTGTATTTACGATCAGCCGGTAGATGAATCAGAGTTTTTTGAAGGATATCTGTACTTAATGAACAGAAATGTGAATCTGAACTAAGATTTAAGTTTCAGAAGGCGTTCTTTAATTGATTCCAGTCGTTCTATGAGCAATTCATTGGAATTTGTTGAATTGGAAGTCGCTGGCTCTTCTTCGAGGTTGATTTTTTCTTTCAATGCTTTTTTAGCACCTTCCAAGGTATATCCTTTGATTTTGACTAATTGATAAATCTTGTTAAAATTTACAATGTCTTTTGGTGTGAATAATCGATTGCCTTTTTTGTTCTTTTTAGGTTGAATAATGGTGAATTCTTTCTCCCAAAACCTGATGAGAGAAGAGTTTACGTCAAATAGCTCACTCACTTCACCGATTGTGTAATACAATTTAGTTAAAGACTTAAAATCGATTTTGTTCACGGTTGTCTATTATTTGAATTCCGAAAATAGTTATAATTTTGCAAACGCAAGTTATTGAATACAATGAAATTAGTAGCATTCTTAGTATCACTTACATTAACTGGATTTCAGTTGTCGGCTCAAAATGAGACGGTAAAAAGAGATTCAGTACGTTCTGTGAATCAGAATGATACACTTTCAATTCCTCCTCTGACTCGTGTAATTATTGGCGTGGATTCAATTCCAAAAACTTCACAAACTACCAATGGAGCGCAAATTGACGCGATGGTGAAATATGCAAAATCGTTTTTAGGAACACCATATCATTATTCAGGGACAACTCCTTCAGGATTTGATTGTTCTGGTTTTATCAACTATGTAATGGGCGATTTTGGTTTTGAACTGACACGTACTAGTTATGGTTTGGCGGAATTGGGCAAAACAGTGAAATTGTCTGAAATTCGTCCAGGTGACCTACTATTTTTCAAAGGTCGAAATATCAATTCAACGACTGTTGGTCACGTCGCGATGGTTGTCGAAGTATCCGAAACTGAAATTAAAATGATTCATGCGTCAACTTCAAGAGGAGTTGTGATCGACAATTTCAAAGAAAGCAGTTATTACATTCCTCGTTTCATTAAAGCGAAACGATTGGATTACGGTGAGAAATAATCTGTTGATATCATTCAATTGATTATTTTAGTGCTTATTCTAGAGTATGTTTTCAAGCAGTGATATAATTGATCCAAAAATTGCCTTTCGAAGAGAATGGGTATTTCTGATTTTAGTTGGAATATTTCTTGGTTCGCTTACAATGCTAAACATTTTGGGGATTTCAAGATTCATCGATCTTTCTTCGTTCATTGGTATTTCTGATGATTCTGATTTTCGAATGATTGTTGCAATTGGAGTCTTACCTTATCCTATTACGTTTTTATGCACCGATTTTATTTCAGAATTGTACGGTCGAAAACGTGCAAACATGGTTGTTTGGGTTGGATTGATTTTGAATATTTGGCTCTTATTCATATTATGGATTGGAGGTGAATTAGATGCTCCACAAAATCTGTTGGCAGACGGTACCTTGCCCTTAGCGGTAGAAAATGGTCAAGCTGAAGCTCCTTATGGTTACGCTTTTTATGAAATTCGTAAGTTGACCTTTGGAGCGACAATGGCATCAATGGTTGCATATTTGGCTGCTCAATTTGTGGATGTTCATGTCTTCCATTTTCTGAAAGAAAAAACAAAAGGAAAGAAACTGTGGCTTCGAAACAATGTGAGTACGCTTACAAGTCAATTGGTGGATACGGTTGCTGTGATTTTAATCACTCATTTTTATGCACATGCGTTGCCAATCGATGAAAGCAAAGATTTAGTGGCACAATTGATCTTGTTTATTGTAAGCGGTTATGTGTTTAAACTCATTTTTGCTCTCATTGATACTGTACCATTCTATTATGGAACACGTTATTTAAAGAAATACTTGGCAATGGATTAAGATTTAATAGTATCCACAGAGAAGTCGTCCATCCAAAATTTTCAGGTGTTTGATTCTCTTCGGAAAAGGTGCCAAATCAAGTACAGCATTGCTAGAAAAGCAATTCCAGCGACGATTGAAAAAGTGAAAAATACGGAATTCGGAGTGTTGTCATATGTATAAAGTGTCATTCCAGACCCCAACATAATACCAATCTCTAAAGCAATGAAAATCGTTCCTGAACCTGCGCCACGACGCTTAATATCGGATAAATCTCCCATCCATGCCATTAAAGTTGGACTATTGATTCCCGTTGCGATTCCGAAAAGAGTGGCTGCAATAATAAAGGCAGTTTCAGTTGTTGCCAAACCGGTTAAAAGCAAAGCAATAATCAGCAATGCAATACCTAAAATCAATGTTTTTCTTCTTCCTATTTTATCCGATAAAGAACTTGTAAATAAACGAACCACAATGGTTGAAATAGCATAATAAGTGAAGTAAGCTCCTTTATTTTCAATGCCTAAATATTCAGCTAAATCGGGAACAATCACGAATATGACACCAGAACATGTAGCGGTTAGGAGCATGACAATTGCAGAAGGTAAAACAGTTGGCTCAAAAATGTCATTTAAATTAAATGTTAGCAATGAAAACTTAAAAGGAACTTTTTGTTCAACTGGTAATGTTTCCTTTACATTCATTAACATGATTCCAGCAATTAAACTGACTCCAGATGCAATCATGAATAAATTCGTTAGTCCAAATTCGTTTGTAATAACTGAACCTAAGGATTGTCCAACTCCAAATCCCAATGAAATAAATACTCCCCAAATTCCCATTCCTTGACCGCGTTTATCAGCAGGAAGTATATCTGTTGCCATTGCTGTAGCTCCAGTGGGGTGGAATCCAGCCGCAAATCCATGAAACAAACGCAAGCTTAAAAAGAAGAAAACTGTTGTGCTCAATGGATAGAGGAGACATGCCAAACCTCCAAATACAACACCAATGTACATCACCGGTTTTCGACCGATTGTATCCGACAATTTTCCGGAAATTGGTCGAGCTAAAGTAGCTGTGACTGAAAATAAAAGGATGATAAGTCCTTTTTGTTCTGCTCCGTCGAGATTGGTGATAAACCCGTTTAACTCTGGAATAATCAAGTTAAAACTGGTCATGAAGAGGAACATAGAGATGGCCAGCATCCAAAAATTCCTTCCGTACGTAGATATCATTGTACAAAATTACTTCTTATTTCGTCTAAGAAGTTGAAACGATAAAAATAAATACAATGAAAACAGTAATTTATATCTTGGCACTTACATCTTATCTGTTTGGCTGCAATGCTGCAAATGGAAAATCTGAGAATATCAATAGTGTCATGCAATCAAATCATGTTTCAAATGATTCGTCAGCGATCGTAAATAGTAATACTTCTTGGCAAAAGCTTTTTAATTTAAATAATCAGATGGAACAGAATTCACAGAATGAAAATAGTGATACATTTGTTCCTCAATCCAAACAATCAAACAAAGAAAACATGAAAGAAATAACTTTAGGAGCAGGATGTTTTTGGTGCATTGAAGCGTGCTTTTTAGATATTAAAGGCATTATTTCTGTCGTTCCAGGATATGCTGGGGGAAAGGTGAAAAATCCAACTTACGAGCAGGTGTGTACAGGATCAACCGGTCATGCTGAAGTAGCTAGAATTGTGTATGATGAAACAATTATTTCTTTTGATGAGATCCTAGAGATGTTTTGGTTTGTGCATGATCCAACTCAATTGAATCGTCAAGGAAATGATATTGGAACACAATATCGCTCGGTTGTTTTTTACCACTCAGAAGAACAAAAAGAGATTGCTGAAAAATACAAAGCACGACTTACTGAAGAGAAAGTATGGGATAAACCAATAGTGACAGAAATTGTTGCCATCAATAATTATTATGAGGCGGAGAAATACCATCACAATTATTTAGAGCAAAATCCAGAAAACGCTTACTGTAGAGCCATTGTTCGTCCGAAGGTGGATAAGTTTAAAAAGGTGTTTGAATCGAAAATCAAATAAATAAAAAAAGGCTGCACAACATGCAGCCTTTGTTATTTTTGACAAAAGGATATTAATTCGTTGCCTTTTTCATTCCTGTTGGAGTCGATTTAGAACCAACAGTTTTCTTAGGCTGTAACATTGTTTTATACTTGTTGTACTGCTCGTCAGTTAAAATACCTTGCATCATATTCGCTTCTGCAGACTTGTTAGATTCAATGATTTCTGCTTTTTGTGCTTCAGACATAGATGCATCGTTGCGAACACCTTCATTCTTCATTTCAATTCCTTCGAATACAGTTTGAACTTTTTCTTTTTGTTCATCTGTCAAACTAGCTGCTTGATTCAATTGTTCAGTCTTTGCTGTAGCTCTTTCTGTTGCAGTTCCTTCTTGTGCTTGTACGCCTTGAACAGCTAAAAATAATGCACTGGCTAAAAGTATTTTTTTCATGATATTTTTATTTCTTGGTTAATTAATGAATATAAATTTACGCTTTATTATTTAATTCTCCTGCTTGATATTGGAGCGAGAAGTGTTAATGTTTGCTTTTTGAGGTTCATTTCCTGAATTTTCTGACAACTTTTTACGTTGCGTTTCATTCATTACTTTGTCAATTGCCGCTGATTCTTCGTGTTTGATTTTTTCGATAGCGGCCTTCTTCTCAGTTTCAGAAAGTGCATTGTTTGCTTGAACGGCATTCTCTTTTTGTTCACTTTCAGCATAAATAGCTTTCACCTTCGTTGATTGTGCTTCATCTAATTCTACGATGGCTTTTAAATCTTCAACACGCTTATCAACGCCTTGTCGAGATGAAGTTCTTTCTTGAGCAACTGCGTGTACACTCAATAAAAGAAGTGATAGGAGTAGTATATTCTTCATGATTTATAATTACGGTTAATTAATGGTCTAAAATAAGTATATTTAATGTAAGTTTCAATTTTTCAAACAAAAATGAATTTTCCCCTCTTTCACAAATCATGTGCCAGTTTTGTTTTGCTTTGTTTCCTTGCATCGTGTGGAAGTCTCTCAAAATTAGATGATACTGAAACGGAAAGTCTTAACTTGAATAAATTAGGATTGACAGAAATTCCAGAAGAAGTCTATAACATGAAGAATTTAAAAGTGTTGAGATTATACGGAAACAAGGTTGATTCCATTTCACCACGCATTCAAGAATTAACAAACCTCGAAAAATTATACATTGGTAAGAACAAATTGACACATTTCCCACCTGAAATTGGACAACTTTCAAAGTTGAAATTGCTTTCCGCTCAATACAATGATATTCGCTTTTTGACAAGTGCCATAGGAAAATTGGATTCATTGGAACAATTGATTCTGAATCAAAATCAATTAACATCATTGCCAGTAGAAATCGGGGGGTTGAAAAATTTAAAATCACTTCAACTCAATTTTAATTGGATTTCATTCATTCCCGATGAAATTGGAAATTGCCGGAAACTGGAATTTGTTCAACTAAATCGCAATAATTTAACAGCCATTCCTGCAAGTTTTGAAAATCTTACTCAGTTGAGAGAATTGCATTTAGTGAATGCAGGAAATTTAGTGGATCTTCCAGAAGGTTTGTGTAAGTTACGACGACTTGAATTATTGGAAATTGATCAGTTTACTGTTGTTCCGACGTGTTTATTGGTCATGCAAACAACGCGCTTACGCATTTTACAACATTGATTTTTTGGTAGATGCAATGAACAATATGAACAAAACAGCATCATAGGCGAAATGTGCAGAAATACTAAACCACAATCCAAAATGTTCGTAGCCGTATCCAAGTAGAAAAGCCAACGGTAGTACTACTAATCCATAAAGAGATGCTTTCCAATTAAAAGGATTTAAGTAACCATGAATCGCAACAAATAAGATGGAAGTCCAAAATGGTCCACAATAGTATTGAACTCCAACTCTAAACAGTAATTCTTCACCAACTCCAGCGCACACGGAGAGGAATATGGCGTCAAAGTAGTTCAAGTTCATCGATTGCACCAATTCATCTACTTTCAAAGGGGCTTCCTCAAAAATACGAGCGCGTAAAACCAAAATTGCCAAAAAAGCATAAATTATTCCGATTTCGATTCCATAACCGACTGGAATGGATTGAAAGGTTGATAATTGAAGAAAGTCGTGCAGTGTCCAATTCTCAAGATAGTGTAACAGTAAAAATGCCGGAATTGGGAACACCAGTAATGTAATCCATCCCATCAAATGTATCTTGGATTTGCTCAATTTCTCATTAGTTTTGTACAAAAATAAGAAAATGAGACAGTCAATAATCGATTGGATAAAGAGCTTTTATTCTACCAACACTTCAGGTCACGTTGTAGACCTTGCAGCTTACAATGAAGATGCAAAGTATTGGGCATTGGCAATGTTTGCTGTTTTAATCATTGCTTCTTTTTTAATTTGGATCGTTGCGCGATTCTTAATGGTTCAAATTTTAAATGTTGTAATCGATCGCACCAAAACAGTTTGGGATGATTATTTGATGAAATACAAGTTTTTCAGAGCTCTGGCACAATTGGTACCGCTGATGTTCATGGAGTACTTTTTGTCCATTGTTTTCTATAAATTCCCTTCCTATATTTCTTTTTCGCATAAATTAGTCATGGTGCTAATCATTGCTGTAATTATTACCACTATCAATCGTTTTTTAAGCGCTGTACGTGATATTTTAATGGAAAATGAACGATACCGCGATAAGCCGATTCAATCGTATTTTCAATTAGCGAAAATCATTTTCACGTTCATCTTCATTACATTCATGGTTTCTGTCGTTACAGGAACTTCTCCCATTTATTTTTTAACTTCTCTTGGTGCCATTTCAGCCATTTTAATTTTGGTTTTCAAAGACACAATTTTGGGTTTTGTCGGAAGTTTGCAATTGTCGGCCAATGATATGATTCGCATTGGAGATTGGGTGACCATGGATAAATATGGAGCCGATGGAGAAGTTGAGGAAATCAATCTTGCTACTGTGAAAGTGCGTAATTTTGACAAAACAATTACAACTATTCCAACCTATTCATTCATATCTGATTCGTTTAAAAATTGGCGTGGTATGCAAGAATCGGATGGAAGACGAATTAAACGTTCCATCAAAATCACCATTTCTTCCATTCGCTTTGCTGATGAAGAACTCATTGAGCGACTGAAAAAAATCAAAGTATTATCAGAATTCATATCAACGCGAGAAGAAGAAATCAAACGCTACAATGAAGAGAATGGTTTTACAGGTGAAAATGCGATTAACGGCCGTCGACAAACCAATTTAGGGATTTTTAGACGATACATTGAGCATTATTTGCAACATAAAGTTGAAATCAATCAAGACATGGTGTTGATGGTGCGACAATTAGAATCAACTGAAGCTGGAGTTCCACTTGAGTTGTATTGTTTCACAAAAACAAAAGAATGGGAACCATATGAGTTGATAATGTCAGACATTTTCGACCATGTTTTTGCCATGATTTCATTATTTGATCTTGAGATCTTTGAAAAACCTTCGGGAAGAGATATGCGCGAAATGCTTACGAAATCCGGTGAATCAAATTAGAATTGTAATATTCAGGATCATCTGAAACTTCTTTTCCCACCCAATTTGGTTTTTCAACCATTTCATCTTCCGATTCAAGTTCGATTTCAGCAAGAATCAATGGAGCTAACGCGTCTAAAAATACGTCTACTTCCCATGTTTTTCCTTTGACTTTTATTTCGTATCGATCTTTTAAAATGCGTTTGTCAGCAAACAAGGAAAGCATTTTTTCTGCTTCTTGAATGGGAATTTCATACTCAAATTCTTCTCTGGAAATCCCGATTGTTTTTCCTTTTATTGTCAAAAATCCCTTTTTTCCTTTTGTTCGCACCCTAACTGTGCAATTAGGATTAACAGAAATATATCCTTGTTTGATTGAAACAGGTTCTGATTTCTTCAATTTTTTCCAGTTCTCTTCGTTGATCAAAAATTTGCGTTCTATTTCCATGGATCTTTTCTTTCTTTAAAGATATGAAATCTTGCTGTAACTTCAATTTACTTCAAGGAAAACATTGATTTCTTAAAACAATTTGTAGATTCGTATACCGAATGAAATTAATTCCAAAAGATACTATTGATCGTGCACGTTGGGACAGTTTAGTCTTGAAGGATGCAAATGCATCCATTTATTGTCAATCACTCTTTCTGGATCATTTGGCTGAAAATTGGATGTTACTCATCAACGAAGATTACAGTTGTGGAATTCCGATACCTTTTACGGTTCGTTTGGGAGTGAAGGGAATTTATACTCCTAATTTCATTCGAACGGTTGATTGGGTAGGATTGACAGAGAACAATCGATTAGAAACAATTGCCCAAGCTGAATCAATTTTGAAGAACAATTTCAAGTTAGCTTCACTCAGAACGTTGAAGAATCATTTTTCTACAAGTTCGGATGAATGGGTGTTCCAAGAGTTAGAAGGGACAATCAAGTTGAATTCTCAAGCAAAAAGGAGTTGTAAGAAATTTCAAAAATCAGATTTGACAATCGAGCTAGTTGAATTGAATACTGTTTTGCCCATTGTTTCTGAAGAGTTAATGGAAAAGGTTGTAAGCTTAAGAACAATTGATATTCAACGATTTGAATCATTTTTAGAATCTTTTCCAGAAGCTAAAATGAAAGTGTTTGGAACAAAGAGAAAGGATGAAATTCTTGGAGGACTGATTTTTATAGAATGGAAAAACACATTTCATTATGTAAAGGGTGGAGCACGCAAAGAAGCGAAAGATCAAGGAGCAATGTATGCAATGATGGAGTTTGCCATTGATTATGGATTGAGTAAAGGCTTGAAAATTGATTTTGGTGGTTCAAATGTTAAAGGCGTTCGACAATTTAACGCAGCTTTTGGTGGAGTAGATGTGCCTTATTTTGAATGGAAGTGGGACAATTCGCCATTTTGGTTTAAAACGTTGAAAGCACTTAAGAACAAACGAAATTAGAGTAATTAACATATCTTTGTGCGGTATTAACCGAGAGTACAACAAAATAAATCAACCAATTTTCTACATTTGTCTATGCTGTTGCCAAAAAATAATATGCCGAGATGGGTGATTGTCATCATCGATTTGCTGATTTCATTAGTCGCATTGATTTTTGCTTACATGATTCGCTTCGATTTGAAGGCAGATCCAGCTTTGATTCAGAAAGAATGGGCAATTTTATCACAATCCATTCTGTTGTATTTTGCCATTAAGTTTACTGTTTTTCAGTTCTTCAAAATCCATAAAGGACTTGTTCGACATACATCAACATCCGATATCAAACGAATTTTTCTAGCCAATTTACTATGTTCAAGCTTGTTTTTAGTTTTCGGCTATTTACGTCACGAACTATATGATGGTTTTTTCTTGTTCCCAAGTACTGTTTTAATCATAGAATTCGTTGCTTCATTCATGTTGATGCTTTCATCTCGATTTGCTGTGAAGATCTTGTATTTGGAATCAATTAAAACAAAAGTTACTGGTCCAAGAATTTTAATTTACGGAGCAGGAATTTCAGGATTAATGACAAAAAGAACGATTGAGAAAGATATCAATAATTCTTATCAATTAATTGGCTTTTTGGACGATAACAAGAAATTGAAAGGTACACGTTTGGAAGGACTTGAGATTTTTCACACGAGTAAAATTGAAAGCTTAGTTAAAGATGAAGGAGTAGATTCTGTCATCATTGCGATCCAAAATCCCATTGAAGAAAATCGCAAGTTTTTACTAGATTTCTGTTTTGATCACGATATCAATGTACAAAAAGTACCAAGTACCAGCAGTTGGATCAATGGAGAGTTTTCTGCGAAACAAATTCAGAAAATTAAGATTGACGATTTATTGGGACGTTCGGCAATTAAATTGGACGAAGAAAAAATTAAAAACGAACTATCAGATGAAGTTGTGTTAGTCACTGGTGCTGCTGGTTCAATTGGAAGTGGAATGGTGCAACAAATTCTGAAATACAATCCAAAGAAAGTCATTTTGTTAGATTGTGCTGAATCTGCTTTGTATGATTTTGTCAATGAATTGTATTCAAAAAATAAGAACATTCCGATTGAATCTGTCATTGGTGATGTGAGAAACTTGGATCGTATGCGCAATGTATTTCAAACATTCAAGCCGAAATACATTTTGCATGCCGCAGCTTACAAACATGTTCCTTTGATGGAAGACAATCCGTCAGAAGCAATTCTCACAAATGTATTCGGAACGAAGAATTTAGCGGATTTGGCATTGGAATTTGGCGTTTTCAAGTTCGTCATGATATCAACGGATAAGGCGGTGAATCCAACAAACGTGATGGGAGCTTCCAAGCGCATTGCTGAAATTTATACACAGAAAATGAACGAAAAAGGTTCTACAAAATTTGTAACAACACGTTTTGGGAATGTTCTTGGTTCAAATGGCTCTGTTATTCCTTTGTTTCAGCGACAAATTGAAAATGGTGGTCCAATTACTGTAACAGATGAACGCATTACGCGTTTCTTTATGACAATTCCTGAAGCCTGTCAACTCGTGTTGGAGGCTGGAGCTTTTGGTGAAGGAGGTGAAATTTTTGTTTTTGATATGGGCGAATCGGTAAAAATTGTCGATTTAGCGAAAAAAATGATTAAATTGAGTGGACTTGAATTGAACAAGGACATTGAAATAAAGATTACAGGTTTGCGTCCAGGTGAAAAGTTGTACGAAGAATTGCTTTCAGACAATGAAACAACTATTCCAACACATCATCCCAAGATTTTGAAAGCCAAAACGAAAATTGTAGAGCAATCCGAAATTGAAGCAATTATTGAGTTGCTTGGGTTGTTTCAATCGCAGGACAATCAAAAGATTGTTGCCAAAATGAAGGAAATTGTGCCTGAATTTAAAAGCAATAACTCAATTTTTGAACAATTAGATACCAAATGAATAAAGGAATAAAAATACAAGTGCGTTTTTCAGATTTAGACATTATGGGACATGTCAATAATTCTGTTTACTTGAGCTATTTTGAATATGCACGCGTACAATATTTTGGTCATTTGTTAGGATTAAATTGGGATTGGAAGAAACATGGAGTGTTGTTGGTTCGAAATGAAATTGATTACATCAAACCAATTCTTTTGACTGATGCGCCGGAAGTGTTTATTTCTGTTGACAATATTGGATCTAAAAGCTTTACATTGTCTTATGAAGTGAAAGTAGAAGGTAATGTTACAACAACCGGTAAATCTGTGCTTGTTTGCTTTGATTCGAGTCAAAATGCATCAATTGAAATTCCAACAGAAATGCGCGAATTATTAGAAAGCGTGAAATAGGAACGATTCTTGTCATAAGAACAGTTAAAATCATCAACTATGAAGTATTTAATAGCAAGTTTAATCGTCATTTCATCAACCATTCTCTTTGGTCAAAACAGCATTACGGATGTAAAAGGCAAGCCATGTTATGAGCGTGCTGGCAAAACTGGAAATGTAGATGTTTGGCAATGTGGAAAGGAAGTTGGAGTTGTCAATTGTAATGAAGAATTAGAAGTCGATGAAGGAAGTGGCTTGGTAATCAAGCGTGCAACAGATAATGTCAACTACAATGGAGTAGGGAAGCCGTTTACGGGGAAATGTGAATCATGTTTCATGAATGGATTGATTGAGCGTAGAATAACATTTGTTAATGGAAAAGAAGAAGGAACGGATACTTCTTATTATGAATCAGGATGTCCACAAGCCATAAGAACTCACATTCAAGGCGAGGAATCTGGTACTTGGACATATTTCTATGATTCAACGCAACAGATTGCTTGGGAAATGAATTTCTACATGGGAGAAAAAAACGGGAAAGACGTTTACATGAAGCCAAACGGTGACACAACAAAAGAAGAATCGTATAAAAATGGTTTGTTGCATGGAGTAAAAAAATCGTATTACAAAGGTTCAAAAATTTTCAAAGAAGCAACTTATGCAAACGGATTGCTTGATGGTTCTTTTAAGTTGTACAACAATCAAGGAGTTGTCATCGAGGAAGTAACGTATAAACAAGGAAAGAAAAACGAAGTGTCGAAGTACTTCTACGATGATGGAGTATTGTTGAGAACCGAAAATTGGTCAATGGGTGTAAAAAATGGAGAATTTAAAACGTTTTACTATCAAGGACATGTTCAAACACTCGAAACGTATAAAAAAGGATTGAAAGAAGGTAAGTTTGCCGAATACTATCCAGACCAAAAAGAAAAACGCAGAGCTTTCTATGAAAAAGATGTGTTGATAGAAGAGCATTTGTTTGATGAACAAGGCAATGAAACTTATTCTTTTGGCGCTCCAGTAGGTGATGGTGCTGAAGACGATGCGGTTCCTGGTTCTCAAAAGAAAGGCAAGAAGAAGTGAGTCAACAGAACCAAACAGTTGTTGTTATTGGAGGAGGAGCAGCTGGTTTTTTTGCTGCTTTAAGTGCTAAGAAACATCAACCATCGGCTGAAGTTATTTTGCTTGAAAAATCAGCTAATTTTTTATCGAAAGTCAAAATTTCTGGAGGCGGACGTTGCAATGTGACCAATGCCTGTTTTGACAATCAATTGCTTTCTAAGCATTATCCCAGAGGCGAACGTCAATTGAGAAAAGCGTTTTCACAGTTTGATGCGCAATCAACTGTCGACTGGTTTGAATCGAGAAATGTTCCATTAAAAACGTATCCTGATAATTGTATTTTTCCACTTGCAAACACTTCTCAAGCGATCATTGATTGTTTTTTGAAAGAAGCACAACAATTGAATGTGCAATTGAATCCAAGTTCTAGCGTCCGTTCAATGAATCGCTTGAATGACAAGTTCGAATTGGTGTGTGATACGCAAACAATAATTGCAGATAAGGTTATTATTGCAACTGGTGGCCAACCCAAAATGAGTGGATTGATTTGGCTACAGGAATTGGGATTGAAAATAATTCCTCCTGTTCCGTCTTTGTTTACATTCAATATGCCCGAAAATCCAATCAGAGAATTGATGGGAAATGTGGTAGAGAAAGCAGTAGTGAAAATTGAAGGAACGAAATTAGAAGGAAAAGGACCGTTGTTAGTTACACATTGGGGAATGAGTGGTCCAGCAATTTTACAACTTTCAGCTTGGGGTGCGCGAATTTTAGAGGAGAAAGGCTATCATTTTAAGATTTATGTCAACTGGTTGAATGGAACATCAGAAGAGAACTTGAGGCAAGAAATCAATCAGTTGCAAAAAATGAATGCTGATAAAATGCTTCAAAATGCTAATCCATTTCCAATCACATCTAAACTTTGGCTCTTTTTATTACAGAAATATGGCATTTCAAGTCAAGTTCGTTGGAAAGAAATTGCAAGAAAAGTCCTTAATAAATTAATCACAGCATTGTTGTTTGATACCTACGAGGTAAAAGGGAAAACAACTTTTAAAGAAGAGTTTGTGACAGCTGGAGGTGTTGATTTGAATGAAATTGATTTTAAAACAATGGAATCGAAATTAATTCCAGGATTATTTTTTGCCGGAGAAGTATTGGATATAGATGGAATAACTGGTGGATTTAATTTTCAAGCGGCATGGACCACCGGGTTTATTGCAGGAAAATCTGCGGTGAAACAGTAAGTTAAATTTTGAACACTATTTTAATCACCGAACACACGAATTTTGTTAAATTTGATTCGTTACATGAATACTACTTACTTAAGCGTTTCAAACGTTACTTATCGCCCAATTATTCTATGAAAAAGACATGTCAAAAATGTTCAGGAAGCTTTGAATGCAATGCTGAAGATATTGTTAACTGCCAATGTTTTGAGTTTAGAATAGACAAAAAAGAAGGCGAATACATTCATGCGCGATATTCAGATTGTTTGTGTGGAAATTGTTTGATTCAATTGAAAAAGGATTATCGAGCACACTTACTGGAAAGCATCAAAACCTTGCTGAATTAAATAAGAATCCCAAGTAGTTGGTAGATTTTCAAAGATTCCTCCTAAAACCGTTATATTTCTGTTATGATTGCTCAATAATTTTGTTGATTGACAAATTATTTTAACTTGTCGGAAAACACAAAAAGAATCATGGAGATTAAAATTTACGACGCAGTCAACAAACCTTTAGGATTAGAAAAACAAGAAATCATCGACTTTTTACACACGCATTTGGAACAATATGGAGATCCAAAAGACCAAATCAAAAAAGCCATAGATTATTCCATTAAAGAATTCGTTTCATTTGGAGGATTCACGGCTGTCATTCATGAAAAAGGAAAGATCAAAGGTGCTGTTGTTGTCAATCAAACTGGTATGGGAGGATATATTCCTGAAAATATACTAGTCTATATTGCCATTGATTCAGCTTGTAGAGGAGAAGGAATTGGTAGTAAATTGATGCAAAAAGTCATTGAATTCACAAAAGGCGATATTGCTTTACACGTTGAACCCACCAACCCAGCGAAAGGATTGTACGAAAGATTGGGCTTCACAAATCCCTATTTAGAAATGCGATTAAAGAAATAATCATGGCAGAATTAATCATTCATACGGATAAGATTCATTACAACATTAAGAGTTTAAACGACTATTTTCAACGTTATGGAATTCGATGGAGTTTAATTACAAAAGTATTTTCTGGAGACATTGAATTTTTAGAAAATGTACTAACGGATGAGATTATTCAAGAAATCAACTCCATTGGTGATTCACGGTTGACAAGTTTGAAGAACTTAAAAACTTTGAATCCGCAAATGAGAACAATCTACATCAAACCTCCAGCAAAAATCTATGCGGAAGAAGTGGTTGAATTTGCAGATATTTCGTTGAATTCATCGTATTCAACTATTGTTGCCTTGAATGAAGCAGCAAAAAAAATGAACAAGACTCACCAAATCATCATCATGATTGAAATGGGAGAACTGAGAGAAGGCGTGTTGCAAGGTGATATTCTAACTTTCTATGAAAAAGTATTTGGCCTGTCGAATATTGAAGTCATTGGAATTGGTTCAAATCTTGGTTGTATGTATGGAATTGAACCTACACCAGAGAAATTGCAAATACTTTCAGACTATAAATCGAAAATAGAACAAAAGTTCAACACTATTGTACCGTTTATTTCTGCAGGAACATCGATTACACTTCCGTTGATTGAGTCTGGAACCATTCCAAGTGATATCAATCATTTTAGAATAGGTGAAGCCATGTTTTTTGGAATGAGTCCTCTAAAAAATGAACGATTCAGAGATTTGAAAATGGATACATTTGAGTTTACGGCTAATATCATTGAATTGGAAGAGAAGGAAATTGTTCCAGAAGGTGTTATTGGTGACGGAAACATTGGTCACACGGCGGATTTTGATCAAAAAGATGTTGGTGAATCGTCGTATAAGGCAATTTTGGATTTTGGAATGTTGGATGTTGAACGTTCGGATATCGATCCTTACGATGAGAGTATTCAGTTTGTTGGTATCACTTCTGATATGTTAGTTGTTGACATTGGGACAAATACAAATCCTGATGGAAGCAAAAAATACAGCATTGGAGACAAAGTGTACTTCAAACCAAACTATATGGGAGTTGCACGATTGTTGAACTCCAAGTTTATTAGTAAAAAGTTTGTTGGAAATTAAACTGTTTATTTCAACGAATAGCGAAACACTATTCCCATTATTCCACCGCAAATATGTGCCATTTGAGAAATGGAATCATCGCGGAATGATCCAATGATTTCTTGGCCGAGGAATAATACCGCAACTAGGATAAACGTCAAGGGAATGTCTTTTCCAGTGCTATCAATAAGTGAAGCCAAAACAATGAACATGAATACCAATCCACTTGCTCCAACAAGTCGACTGTCGCTAATGAGAATGTGAACAATGGCAATGACCAATGTTGTAATTAGGCACATGCCCAGAAGTTTTTTCCAGCCAAATTTGCGTTCTAAAATTGGACCGAGGAGCAGAATGATTCCAAAATTTCCAACCATATGTTGAATGTTGACATGACTCAATGGATACAAAAGCATTCCAGAGTATGTTTGCCACGACTGCGCATTGAAAACACCGTTTAATGTCAAGAAGTTGAACCTTACCCCAAACGACAATGAAAGTGCCAAAACAAGTGTCGCGATCAATGTAAACGTTAAAATGAATGGTGCGTTAAAGGTAATTTTCATGATTCTTTTTATGATAAAAGTAGAGCATTAAGTTTTACTTTTTTTTCAAGCTTCTAGAACTTTTCAACAAGCTATTTCTATAAACTTGTTAATTTTGAGGAAAATTATCCCAATGAGATACAATTTGTCGGAAATAACGGAATTAATTAAAAACCGTAGAACGATATACCCAGAACAGTTTAGTGCCCGAAAAGTACATAAGGAGCAAATTGAATTGATGTTGAACAATGCATTGTGGGCTCCAACTCATGGGAATACTCAACCTTGGAGATTTCATGTGTTCATGGAAGAAGGATTGCAAACTTTGAGTTCATTCCTAGGGAAAACATATTTAGAACAAACACCAGTCGATCAGCAAAATGACATGAAATTGGCCAAAATGCTGACGCGTCCATTAAAATCTTCTGTAGTGATTGCTGTATCAATGAAACGTCAGCCTGAACAGAAAATCATGGAAATGGAAGAAATTGAAGCTGTAGCTTGTGCCATTCAAAATATGCATTTAACTGCAACTGCTTATGGTTTGGGAGGATTTTGGTCAACCCCAAAACTGATTTATACCAAAGCAATGAATGAATTCTTGGAATTGGAAGAAGCTGACAAATGTTTGGGTTTGTTTTACGTTGGTTATCCAGAAATTGATTGGCCGAAATCACACAGAAAACCATTGGAATACGTTACAACATGGAAGACAAAGTAAAGAGAGATTTCGACAATCCTGTAGATCATCCGTTTGATTTAGGGTTTGTAAACTTTGTGCAGCATCCATCGAATGCAAATTATGTTGTTTTTCGCTTTGGAGATCACAATCGCGCCAATGATTTTGAAGCTGCATTGAAAGCTGCTGGTATTTGGTTTGAAAGAGATGTTGAAATGAAACGAACGGTGGAAATTGTGATGTTCGGAATCCATAAAACTGACTTTAAAAAAGTGCAGAAGATCAATTTTGCCGTGGAAGGAAAACATAAAAAGCCAATTATTCCGTTTAAAGGATTGCGTTATGGAATCTTAATTGTTGGATTAGCATTGCTGATTCTTGCTACCATTGGATACTGTAAAGCCCAAAATAGATTACGAATACTCAATGAAAGTGACAGTTCAATTGTTAATGTACAATAAGTCAAGATTTGTTCGTTACTTCACAGAAATAAAATAGAAATATGAGAATTGGTTTATTGATACTTTTGATTGGAATAACTTCGCTTTCTTTTGCGCAAACTAGAAAACCGAAAGTACCATCGTATTTTGGAGTTCAAATTAAACCCATTTTTCCAACTCAGTTCATTGGTGATCCAACATTGACACAGGAAAAGGATGGATTTAAAACGGTGATGACCCAAAGAACGGGATATTCATTTGGTGGAGTAGTGAGAGTAGGGTTGACAAAATTGATCGCGCTGGAAACGGGAATCAACTTCAATCAACGTACTTTTGGAATTGATATGTCGATGAAAGATTCTACGGCAACGGTTTCCAATAGAATGAGTTTTGTGACGTATGATATTCCAGTAAAAGCATTGATTTACATACGATTGGATGAAAAATGGTTCATGAATACTGCTGTTGGTGCAGATATTGCTTACAATCCAACGAATGTTGGAGTGAAAACCATTGCAACCGGAAATGATGCTTTCCAACATACTGGTTTTGGTCGAAAAGTGAATTTTGAATTCAATGCAAGTATTGGATTTGAATTTAGAACTGAGAAAAAAGGATTTTTCTATTTAGGAGGAACAGCAGCAGTGCCATTTTTTCCAATATTTTACTTGCGTTCTGAATATCAATATGGTGGTGTTCCAAAAATTAGAACTGATGCAGAAGCAGATGGAAAAGTAGATGGGAGCTACTTGGCGATTGAGTTTAAGTATTTCTTACCCGTGGTTAAAAGTAAGGGAAGTCCATTCAAAGCTGGACCAATAGAATAGCTGATTTACTCCGAATCAATTCCTATAAATTGATAAGAAAGAGTCAGTTTTCCTTGAGTGTTTGGATCTGATTCAATCTTTACATATGCGCTATCAGCATACCAATCATTAATGTATGCGGTTTCAATTTCTCCTTTCTTTATGCGAATATCTGATGTAATTTGATTGCTTGAAGGTCCAATTTGTAGTGATATGTTATTCGTTGCATTGCCTTCAATTGAAAGTTCCAATTGAAAAATTCCAGATTGTTCTGGATGCTTTACTAACTCTATTACTTGAGGATTATTTTGACAATCAATTTCTTTGATTTGAACACTTATGTTGTCCAGTTTTGCCTTGATGTAGGTGCGATAAATCCAAAATCCAGCAATTAGAAAGACAACAGCCAGGACAAATGCGATCAATGAAAATTGTTTCTTCATGGATTAAAGGTAGCAATTCAATCCCTAGAATTTCAATTATTGTTCGATTTCATTAAAAACTCCCGTGCTTGGATCAAGTTTAAAAATAGTTGTAGCAATGGTGTCTTTTGTGTAATAGGAAATACTTTTTCGTTCAATGAATACTTCGTTTTTAACGATTGAAATAGTTGAAATTGCATATCCTTCATCAAAAGTGGCGTCTTGGATTTCTGTATCCGTAACATCATCGTTCAGCAATGAATCTTCTTCAATGAACTCAAGCTCTTCAATGTCTTCTTCCATTTCCTCAAAGTTTTCTTCTTCTTCCAATTCTTCTTCACTAAAATCGATTTGCTCAATCAACCATTCATAACCAATGAAGTCACATGTCGAAAGTTTTGTTCCTGAAAGTGAGTAGGTTGTAAGCAAGTAGTTGTATGAACTTGTCTCAAAATCATCTTCCATGTAGATTTGTTTGTAATAGACTAAGCCAATCAACTTTGGAGTCAGTTGTAAACGATGAATGGCAAAATAGTTCTCAACTTCCGGATCATACTCACTGTCGATGAATTGAATGATTTCACTATTTGTCAACGGGACAATTCCATATTTTGTAAAGTCTTTAACTGGATCCAATTCATCAATGTCTAAAAATTCCGAACTCGTTGTATAGGGCAAAATTGCTTGAGGAACTTTTTTTGAAAGTTGGATAAAATCTTGACCGAAAACGGTGCTTTGGAAAAGACACAAAAAACATACTAAAATTGTAGTTGCTTTCATCGAAAAATAAAAATGAGATGTAGAAATACTGGGTCAAAATTAGTCATTAGTTTGATAATTTTTCATGAAAGATAGAAATTTTATCTTTTTATAAATAATTAATTTTCAATGTTTTATGTTGTAATTTGTTTTTTTTATTCAATTTGATTTGGAATTTCCATTTTATATTTCAGATATTTGCAGCAACATTTTCACAATCGGTGAATCTTAATTTTTATAAAGAAGAGGTAAGAGACAGGCTCGTTGACCCTCTGGCAACCAACTTAAAGTTCATCTTTGGATGAATTGGAAAACCGGTGCCAATTCCTGATTCCGGCTGTTCGGAAGAATATAATTATTGAATATGAAAAAGAAATTATTTCAAGGTACTTTTCAAGGTCAGTTCGCATTCACTGCGACAAATACAACTATCTTATTAGCTGGTTTCCATATGTATTGTTGCATGTGTTGGCAAACCATGTGTTGTTGATTTACTAGCTCTTAGTTCAAGAACAACATCTTTCTAAACGATTACTCGTTTACATTTCAAATTATTTACATTTTATTACCCCACTGCAAGAATTTTTATTGCAGGAAATTACATCACGATGAATAAAACATCAACATTCGAATCACACGCTCCGTTTCTACTAGAAAGTGGAGAACAACTTGAAAGTTTGCAAGTTGCATTTACAACTTATGGAACATTTGACCCTGCAAAAAACAATGTAATTTGGATTTGCCATGCTTTGACAGCGAATAGCGAAGCTGACCAGTGGTGGCCAAATATTGTTGGAGAGAATGGCTACTTTAATCCAGAAGATCACTTTATTGTTTGTGCGAACGTTATAGGATCCAACTATGGTTCTAGCGGTCCATTGACACCTTTGCGAAACAAACGTCCACTTCTAGATGAGTTTCCTTTTGTCACCATTCGTGATATTGTAAATGCACACGAAGAATTGAGAAAGTTCTTGGGAATCACCAAAATTCATACGATAGTTGGAGCGTCTTTGGGTGGACAACAAGTATTAGAGTGGAACATTTTAAATCCAAGTTTGTTTGAAAATACAATTGTCATTGCTTCCAACGCACGTCATTCAGCATATGGAATTGCTTTCAATGAAAGTCAGCGCTTAGCTATTTTGAATGATCCAACGTATGGGAATGGAAATCTCAATGGTGGTCGGCAAGGATTGATTGTGGCAAGAAGTATTGCAATGTTAAGTTATCGTTCTTATGAAGGATATGGTTTAGGACAAACGAATCCTGGAAACCATCGAACATTCGATTTCTTGGCAAGTTCTTACCAGTTGTATCAGGGGCAAAAATTAGCAGATCGTTTCAATGCATATTCATACGTCACACTGAGTAAAGCAATGGATTCGCACAATGTCGGTAGAAATCGTGCTTCAATTGATGATGCTTTAAGTCAAATTACAGCTAAATCACTGATTATTGGAATTGAAACAGACTTGTTGTTTCCGGTTTCTGAACAACGATATTTAGCAGACATCATTGAGGATTCGAGCTTCCATGTAATCAAAAGTGAATTTGGACATGACGGATTCTTGATAGAACATAAGCAATTAGCAGAAACGTTCGATAATTTTTATGCGGACAAAATTAAAACACATAAACCAACAATTTTAAAATTAAAATATAGCTAAGATGAGTCAAAAATTAAACATAGGATTATTCGGATTTGGATGTGTAGGAGGAGGACTCTACGAAGTTTTAAATCAATCACAATTGTTGGATGCAACGATCTCTAAAATTGTTGTGAAATCACCTAATAAAGTACGTTCCATTCCAGAAGAGAATTTTTCATACGATAAGAATGTCATCTTGCAAGATGCAAGCATTAATGTTGTTGTGGAGTTAATCAACGATACTGATGAAGCATTGGATATCGTGAAAACAGCGTTGTTAAATGGAAAACATGTGGTGACTGCGAATAAAAAGTTGGTGGCCGAACATTTTGAAGAATTGACAGAGTTGGCAAAAGAAAAAAATGTGTCTTTGTTGTATGAAGCTGCCGTTGCTGCTGCGATTCCAATTATTCGAAATTTAGAAGAATACTACAATAATGATATGCTAACATCTTTGGAAGGAATTGTGAATGGTACTACGAATTATATCTTGTCACAATTGGATAAAGGTGAAACGTATGAAAGCGCATTGAAAGCAGCTCAAGAATTAGGTTTTGCTGAATTGAATCCAACAATGGATGTGGACGGATTTGACTCCAAATTCAAATTAGCCATTCTGATTAAACACGCCTTTGGTGTACATGCTGACCCGAAAAAGGTAACCAATTTTGGAATTCGCAACATCAAAAAGCAAGACAGTAAATATGCAACGGAGAAAGGCTTTAAAATCAAGTTAATCTCTAAAGCGTTGAAAATTAACAATTCGGTTATTGGATTCGTGGCGCCTCACTTTGTGCCGCGAGCACATTCATTACACCAAGTAGATCAAGAGTTCAATGGTGTGATTGTAGAAGGTGCTTTTGCTGATAAACAATTGTTCTATGGTAAAGGAGCGGGAAGTTTCCCAACAGCTAGTGCAGTTTTGTCAGATGTTTCAGCCTTGAAATTTGATTACCAGTATGAGTACAAGAAATCAGAACAAGCTAATGGAATTGGATTCTCCAATGATTTTTATGTGAAAATTTATTTGGGTTCAGAATTCATTTCTTTGATCAACGAAGTACCATTTTTACGTGTAGATGAAGTATTCCAAAGCAAGGATTACAATTATCAAGTAGGTTGGGTACATTTCAAGGAATTGGAGAAGTTTGATTTAAATAAAATCAAAGATTTATCGCTAGTTGTATTGCCAGATGCTATCTTAGGACCAAACAATATCAATCAATTGAAAGCAGAACAAGAAGCTTTTGCGGTAGAATATTAATATAAGTTGAAGATGGAATTAACACTTAAAAGAATTGAATCTCCCTTCGTTCTCGAATTGAAAAATGAGACGGGAAACACTTGTAGTATAGATGCAAGTCCTGCAATTGGCGGGAAGGACAAAGGTTTTCGTCCAATGGAATTATTGGCTGGATCTTTGGCGAGTTGTGCATCGATTGATGTGATTCAAATTTTGAAGAAAAAACGCATTGAACTAGGTTGCTATGAGGTGAAAATCAATGCTGAACGTGCTGATGCTGTTCCATCACCATTTGTGTCAATTGACCTTACTTTTGTTTTTTACAATACAATAGAGCGTTCGGTGGTGGATTCAATCATTCAAATGGCATTGCATAAATACTGTTCCGTTTCAGCATCGTTGGACAATGCAATTTCAATCAATTATACTATAGAATTTAAAGCATGAAAAAGGAAACATTAGCGATACGTCATCAGGTTGAAAGAACAAAATTCAATGAGCACTCGGTTCCGATTTACATGACGAGCTCTTATACATTTGAGGATTCCGATGATATGCGGATAAAATTCAACGATGAACCAGATGCTGTCATCTATTCGCGTTATTCGAATCCAAATGTAACGGAGTTCATTGATAAGATGGCGCTATTGGAAGGAGCAGAGGCTGGTTGGGCAACTGCAACTGGAATGGCTGCAGTTTTCACGACTTTCACAGCACTTCTTTCTGCTGGCGATCACATTGTTTCGTGTCGTTCTATTTTTGGTTCGACCCACAAATTGTTTACAGAAATATTGCCAAAATGGAACATCTCCACTTCGTATGTGGATTTTGACGATTACGAAGGGTTTGAGAAAGCCATTACTTCATCCACTAAAATAGTGTACATAGAAACGCCGAGTAATCCAGCTTTAGCAATCATTGATTTAGAAAAAATTGTTGCGATTTGCAAAAGAAATAAAGTATTGTTGGTTGTTGACAATTGTTTTGCAACACCAATTATTCAACGACCAATTGAATTTGGAGCAGATATCACTATTCATTCTGCAACAAAGTATATTGACGGTCAGGGTCGCACAATGGGAGGAGTGATTTTAGCTTCTCATGCAATTATTGAGCAGATTTGTGCTTTTGCGCGACATAGCGGTCCGGCTTTGAGTCCGATGAACGCTTGGACTTTGTCAAAATCCTTGGAAACCTTGCATTTGAGAATGGAAAAACACTCATCTAACGCTTTGAAAGTTGCTGAATTGTTAGAACAGCATCCTTTGGTGGAATCTGTGAAGTATCCATTTTTGAAATCACATCCACAGCATGAAATTGCGAAGAAACAAATGGATTTTGGAGGAGGAATTATTGCTTTTGAAATCAAAGGTGGTTTGGCAAAAGGAAAACAGTTTTTAGATGATTTGAATCTCTTTTCATTGACAGCCAATTTGGGTGATACAAGAAGTATTGCCACACATCCGGCATCAACGACACATTCAAAATTGACACCGGAACAACGTGCGGATGTGGGAATTAGTGATGGATTGATTCGCCTGTCGATTGGATTGGAACATGTAACGGATATTTGGGAAGATATTGAGCAAGCATTGGGGAAATAACTGAGGCGTGTTCGTTTGCAGGCTAGATGGTGATTGAGGTGTCGGGATATTGCGAATTCCCATTTTTTCGTTGTTGCAAATTTTCGAAAAGGGGAATTTGCAACAACCAAAATTTGAAAAAATCACCAAATTTTTGTGGATAATTCTTCTCTTGACACAAAAAACCAATTCCATTTCTTTGTTACCTTTAGGCCTTCCATGACTTATAGTCATCAAATAAAGCTTTATGGTGAGATTTTACACGCTGATTATCCTGTTTTCTAGTGCTTTTGCTTTTTCGCAAGATCATATTACGCTCAACCCAGAAGAAAGAGCATATCTTTTTCACATCGTTAAAAAAAGTCCCATTCTTGAGCAGAACATCGGTCGTTATTTCGATTATCAAGGTCCGATGATCAAGTTTGCGAATACGAACATCAACTACGATTCGATTGAAGCAATCATCATCAATCAACCTGATTTATTGGTCATTCGCCACCAAGAAATTGCCAAATCCACCAAAGGAATCATAGCTGAAGCGTCCAATAAAATGGCCATTTGGGAATTGAATAAAATGTTGTTGGCAAAGCGGATTAAAGATGTCGATTTTCAAAAATACGAGTCGAACTACAAAGTGTTTGAAGCTTACTTAATGGAAAAATTGCCAACCGTTTGTCTCGATGAAACTGGTGCGCATCCATTGCAACGTTTAGACAATGTCTTAAATCCTAGTTTGGCCTTGGATGATAAAGTAGCACAATTGAGTTCATTCCGAGGAATGACACATGAAGATGAATTGGCAACTATTCGAGCAATCAACTATGCCATCAATTCATATGTGGAAAAGCGAACGAAAGAAATTTATTTTGCGTTGGGCGGACAAGCTACTACGTTTCGAAATGTGTTGACAGCAGCAGGAGATGGAAGTTTAACTTCTGGATTGTTGGATGAACGCGAGAAGGACGAAAAAGGAAAGTGGAACAAAGGACTGCCGAAAGCAATTGGTTTGTTTCCTTACACTGTCAACTTATCAACTCCAGTAAAGAAAAAAGAAGAGCCAGTTGTTGAGCCAATGGCCTATACCATTACGGATTTCAATACGGTCGGAAACAATAAATCGACCACCTTGCATTTTGATGTGTGGGGCTATAATTCAGAAAAACAGACAACAGTTGTCATTGAAAAAAACGGGAAATCCTATCATTTGTTTGGTTCTGGAGAAACACGATTTTTGTCGCCCGACTCAACATTTTCAACAGGAAAAACCTTCCAATCAATCATCAATGATTTGGAATTCAATAAAATTGGGCAGTTGAATGAAAAGATTGAAGGAAAGAAAGGATATGATTATCAAATAGAGTACTACGGAGAAAAACGTGATGAAACAGAGTTAAAAATCATCAAAAGTGAGAAGAGTTATTCCGATATGGGATATACGCCAATTACCACTTCTTCGAAACCATCTCGAAAAGTCAAAAAATCTAAAAAGAATGCTATTAAAGCAGGATCTGGAGCGGATTCATTTGATGGAACACCGACGACCTATGCTGATAAAAAGAAGAAAGGGAAGGAGCAGAATGACATTGTGAGTTTATACGAACGTTTTGCTTGGTACAAAGCGAAGATTGCTGAATTGAAGATTGAGCGACAAGAAGCCATTGATTTGAGAGCTAGATATCAATTGCGATTAGACACGTATAAGCGATTGATGGGGTACAATTGGGTAGAATACACGGTTGAAAATGGATTGTATCAATTTGCTGATTCTGCCACATTTGATTTATACACGCAAGAATTTCAATTTCCGGCTTCAGATATCGTTGAAGGATTTGAAGTGAAGCTAATTGCCATTCCAGAATCATCTTTGTCTGACCAAGCAGATGAAGTCATGTTGCATGTGAGTTTGATTGATGCGAAGCCGAACTACAATGCTCGTATTCAAATTGCATTGGAAGATCAATTTTCATCAGATTCTTGGGAATTGAGCAAACAATTGATTCAACAATCTGACAGCGTTGCGATGCGCCAATTTTTTGAAGCTTTATTGGACAAACAAGGTGAATTTAAAATCATTGCACGAGGACAAGGTGTTGGTATGTGGAATGGTGCTCAAACAGTGAAAAATCCAACTCCTGCAGAACAAACGGCGTATTCGTCTGTTGGAAAAATGGATTCTACTTATGCTCGTTTGAGATTGTCAGAAGTAATGATCAACCTGGATCGAGGAATTGTGATGGAAGTGAATTCGTACACGGATCCTGTCCGTTCGTCTTTTGTGAGTTCCAGCGAGAAAATCAATGAATTAAAGAATCAATATAAGTTAAGTCAAAACGATTTGTTAAGCGCATATCGCACAAAAGAAATTTTGACCAAGTTCAGATCTGAAATGAACGTGTTAGCCGGACAGTACTTATCGCGCGAAGAAGCTAAAATTGTCATTGATACCTTCAACCGTGAATACGACAAAGTAAAAGTTGGCATTGGACCTGTTAGTGTGAAGTTGAGTGATTTGTAGTGGTGGTTAGTTAAGGTGAAGTATTTTGAGGTTCAATAAAAAAAACTAGGCTAGTGTTTAATATACTACTGTAATAATAGAAATGATCTTAGTATTCAATTGTTGTGTTTAATTGAAATGAAATCGATTGAAATAATAAATAATAGCAAATGGGTATTCCTTGAGAGTGCGCAAGTATATGAGAACACTGATCTAGAGCTAATCTTTGTAATTGGCTCAGTAAGTAATGATCCTAAGAATACAATTGTTGGAGAAGCATATCCCGTAGACTATGATGACCAATCTGAAAGATACAGTATGACCTTCAATGATTTTGTTGGATACTCTATACTAAATGAGTCTTTCGACAATATTGATACTTCAAATGAAATAATCATTGATGGTTTTCGGATTTATAAAGAGTCAAATTTCTTAGACTATATTCTTAAAGATACATTTGCAACTCAAATTATTGAAGAAGACATTTTTCATTATTTTTTCTTTACTCAAGACCATCTAATAAATGTAGCATCATCCAAATCACCAGATATATTAAAACTAAACACAACAAAACCTAAATTGCATTAAAACACAGTTTAACCAATCCGTAACCTCCATTCCACCACTCAAAATACCTCTCTGAATCTTTCCAGAGTTTCGCGATAACAAACTCACCATTCATGAAACCTTACACAAAGCAAACGAAAGTACTTCCTTCTTCCACGCTTAGCGCACATTTTGTCGAAGAGTTGCTTTTAGATGTATTCCAATAAATGATACTGACATTCCAACTAGGTTCAGACCATATTATGATTCTTGAAATTTGAGATTAGGACGACATTATTGAAAAAAAGCATTAAATTTGTACATTGATTCATCTCCATCAAGAATAGTTTTCTATGAAGATAACATCGTTGATTATTACTTACCTTTTCGTCTTTGGAACTGTTCGTGCCCAGTTACCTTGTGGGCAAAGTATTGATTTCAATACTTGGAGTCAAGAAGGAGATATTCCAAGTGGTCAATGGAACGTAACCAGTGGTGGTAATTCAGTTGAGCAAACTATTAATGGTGCATCTACCTGGTTTATAAGTCCTAATGATTTTTTTAATGTAATTATTCAAGGAACTATCCAAGTAAATACGGCAGCTGATGATGATTTAGTGGGATTTGTTTTCGGCTATCAAAACCCTATTGGAACACTAACAAATCCTTCAAGCACATATCTAAAATCCTATTTTTTTGATTGGAAGCAAACCACTCAAACCTTTGTCGGTTTGACTTCAAATGAAGGTTTCGCTCTATACGAAATTGATGGTTTTTTCGATTTTACAAATTTAGTAGTTCAAGGGACAGCAATGGTGAACCCCCCGTTATGGCAACGTACAAACTCACCTATAGTAACATTGTTAGACACGGACTACAGCAATAATGGATGGAACGATTTTCAACAGTATAACTTTCAATTGAAATATACCGCTGATTCAATAGTTATTTGGATTGATAATCAAGTTGTATTTGAAGAATCAGGATGCTTCGAACCAGGCAGATTTGGTTTTTATAATCAATCTCAAGATAATGTCATTTACTCCAATTTTTCATATAATATTCAATATGACTTCGACGTATCAGATTCAATTCTTTGTATTAATGATAGTGTCTACTTGCAAATTGGTGCAGGTTGTTCACAAACCTTTTCACCTTCTGTTACTTTTGACTGGTATTTTGGCGATAATACTACAGCAGCTGGTATTGATCCGTCACATTTGTATTCAACTTCTGGTAGTTACGACATTGAATTAGTTGCATCGGACAACTTTGGTTGCGTTGACACTTCCACACAGAGTATTCAAATTTTTGATTATACTATTTCCAATGCTGGTATCGATGATACATCATGTACTCTTTCATATAACTTAACGGCTTTACCCAGTAGTGGAGTTTGGAGTGGTCCACCAGGAGTTATTTTCTCCTCAATAAATTCAAGTAATACACAAGTTTCTGTTCCATCACCTGGACTTTACAGTTTTATTTGGGAGGCATCAAATGCAGGAGGTTGTAACTCAACTGATACTGTAGATATTCTGTTCAATGAATATTCTTTATTTTTAGTATTAACAGAACCAGAGTGCAATTCTGGAAATGATGGTGAAGTTCAAATATCTCTGCTTGGAGGAAGTGGTTCGTATTTTTATCAATGGGGAGCAAGTTCAAATAATCAAACAACAAATCCTGCAACCAACTTATCAGCTGGGACACATACGGTTTCAATCATCGACAGTTACGGGTGTGAATTGGATTCAACTTTCTCATTAGGCGAACCTTCTACTTTTAATTTAACGATAAATGAGTTTCCATCTGATTGTGAATTGAACTCAGGTTCGGTGTCAATTACAAACCTAAACGGTGGTTCTGGAGGTTATATGTTTGACTGGGGAAATGGGTTAACTTCAAATAGCAGCATTCAAAATTTATGGGGTGGAAATTATTCTGTAATGATTGTTGACTCGAATGATTGCGACACACTCATTTATTTTAATATTCCTATCAATCCGTTTAATGCACAAATTGATTCTATCAATCACGTTTCATGCTTTGGAGAAATGGATGGAGGTGCAGCTATAGAAGAGATTAACACTCAGATTGACTATTTTTATCAATGGGATGCACAGAGTGGGTCACAGACAACGTCAATGGTAAGCGGTTTAGGGGCAGGAACATATAACGTTATTGTTTCAACTAATACGGGCTGTATTGATACACTTAGTGTTGCAATCACGGAGCCAGCTCAGCTTACTATAAACCAAATTACAAATTTATCAGGTTGCCTTGGTGATACTGTTATTTTGAATGCTAATGTATCAGGTGGAATACCTCCGTATTCATACAATTGGGGAAATGGCATTGGTGCTATCCAAAATCCAGAAGTTATCGTCTCACAATCGCAGCAGTTTTCCCTTACAGTGACCGACAGTAACGGATGTTCTATATCTGATACGGCATCGGTAGACGTAGTAATATCACCGCTTGCCAGTTTTACTGTAGACATTTTATCCTCATGTTTAAGTGATAACCAAGAATTCACTTTTTACAATACATCAACTCCATCAGGATTAACAGTAAACTGGGATTTTGGAGATCAATCTTTTGCAAACGGAGATACTGTATCACATATCTATTCTACATCTGGAACTTATTCAATAATTTTAAGCATCAGTAACAGTGCTGGTTGTTTTGACAGCCATACGGAATCTAACCTAATCAATATCTATCCAGATCCCTTTGCAGATTTTTCATTTATGCCAACTCCCGTGACTGTATTAAACTCTAATGTTCAATTTACAGATTTATCGTACTCTGACATAAATAATTGGGAATGGACTTTTGGTCTGCTTGGATCGAGTAATGATCAGGCCCCAACTTTTTTATTCCCACAGACTGCAGGTGAACACCTTGTCTCACTCGAAGTTATAAATATTTATGGATGTACCGATAGTATTTCAAAGCAGATTATTATCCTTGATAATATTAATATTTTTGTGCCAAATACCTTCACACCTGATGGTGATGAATTCAATCAATATTGGATGATTTATGCAACTGGTATTGATATTTATGAGACAGAAGTCATTGTTTACAATAGATGGGGAGAGCAAATTTGGAAAACACTAGATATAAACGTTCCTTGGGATGGAACATACATGGGGAAACTCGTGCCTGATGGAATATATACTTGGATAATTAATACAAAAAGTGTTGCTACGGCTGAAAAACAGCAGTTTGTTGGGTACGTTTCAGTTTTAAAATAATTATCGTTATGAACATGTTTCGCTCTGTGCAACCTTAAACAAGTGTTTCGTTAAGTTATTTAATATAAGAGCGAATCGAAATAGGATAATAATCACATCCCAAAACGAACCAATGAAAGTACTTTTGCAAAGAATGAATTGTAGTTATGTTATTGCATCATTCATTTTTCTCTTTGTAGTATTTTCTTTCAAAAGAAATGAATCAAATACTTTTCAATCAACATTGCGACTCAAAGAATCCAGTCGAATAATTGACATGATTACTCGAACTGATGAACAACTTAAATTTTAGTTTGTTATAGAGAATTCCGATCTGTTTTTAGACATTCATCTAGAAACTGAATCGTGTATATTAACAGCATGGGGCGAAAGCATTAAAACTGATTTCAATTTCACCTATGACGCCGATTTGGAGTTTTCATTGGCAGCGATTAAAATCCTATAATCAAATGCTTGTAAGATTATTGTTGTATTACTTCCAACATTTACAGAGGAGATCTTTACGTGTCTAGTAATTCTGATTAAAAGGGCAAGCAAGTCGATTAAAACTGGAGTGTTTGAAATCAATACACACAAGTACAAAAACGTATATGAATTTTACTTGAGTAATAGCATGAAGTTAATTCAGTAAACGAATCATTTTAAAATTAAGATTGGTGACTTCACATGCGAAGCAGACTTCTCCAAAGCAAAGAATTAAGTAAAATGTGTGTTGCTAGAGGTAAATAAACAAAAGAGCGGAAAGTAATCAAATTGAGAAGAAAGTCTTTGCCTGTTGGAAAACCCTCCTGCAAATATTCTATTCCCCCAAAAAAAACTCTCTACAATCGTGCATAGTATCGCGAAAACTAAAACACCATTCACTCAACCTTACACAAAACAAACAACAGAATGAGCTGTAAGATTGATAGGTGAGAAGAAGTAATTGTAACATAGATCAATCGAAAGCAATAATTGATATTTTGCACCGTGAAATAAACAATTGAACCAGGTGCACATGCATTTGCTTGAAAAAAATTGCTTTTGGATGTATTCCATTAAAGGGTGTTGACAATCAATAACTTCAGACTTATTTTTTTTGTCTCAATTACAATTGTTTGATTGAAAAATACGTGTTTACCCGTAGAAAAAATGTCAATTCGAATTGGTATGTTTGGTAGATTGAAAAGCGGAACGAAGTATCAGTAATAGCAATAATTTGAAAAAATGGGTGAAATCAATTTGGAACAAGAAATTAAAGAAGCTTCAGCTCGAATTAAAAACAGACAGTCTGAAATAAAAGTTGAATTGAATTCTCTCGATATTAAAATTACAAAATACACAAATTGGGCTTGGGGTTTTGTTTGGGCTGGATTTGGCCTAACTCTATTTTCTGTTATTTTTTATGTATGCAAGTTTAGTGGAGATGAATTTGGACTAAATTTATTAGGCGATTTTTTGGGAGGAAGTGTGGCTTCGGTTTGGGCTTTGGCAGGTCTATTCCTTATTTATGTTGCCTTTCTAGGGCAAAAACAACAGCTATTAAATCAGCAATTAGAAATAATGTACAGCCAACTTGAAGTGAAGTACACTAGACTAGAACTTGCTGGTCAGAAAGAAGAAATGAAACTTCAAAATGAAACATTACTAAGCCAAAAATTCGAAAACACCTTTTTTGAATTACTCACCCTTTTTAACAGCATCGTTAATTCATTAGATATAAGGAGATCTAATAATTCGATTATTGCTACTGGACGTGATTGTTTCGAGACATTTTATGATAACTTGAAAACTGAAACTTGGTTAATTAGTGGAAATAGTAATGCTCTTGTCAGCGTATCAGCACCTCAAGCAATTATAGCATATGAAAATTTATATAGTAAAAACAAATCTGACTTAAGTCATTATTATAGAACTATATATCATATTTTTAAGTTTATTGATTCGGCACAAGTTGCTGATAAAAGTAGATACGCATCAATAGCAAGAGCTCAATTGTCAAGTCACGAACAAGTGTTGCTATTTTATAATTGCTTGCATAAAAATGGACTTAAAAAATTTAAACCACTTATCGAAAAATACTCGATTTTTAAAAACCTTGACCGAGAACTTATACTCAGTCCAAATCATTTAAAGGAATATAAAGATTCGGCTTATGAAAATAAAAACTAATGGAAACAATGGATATAAGTAATTGCATGTATTCGTCTACTTCTGAAAATCCTTGCAGATTTTCAGTTTGGTGTATACTTGCAAAGTTAAGTGCTAAGTCACGCAACTACTCATATCCGAGACCATTATAGACTATAGTTAACCACAATGAAAGATACACGAACTGCAAAAATATTATTCAATGTCTTTGACCTCGAATTATCTCCTTATAAAAATGAAGAGGATTCTGTCACATCAAATGCTATCCTCAAAGAATGTATTGAATACATCAATAATGAAAGGATTAATAATCGTAAGGTAGTCGTTTTTGACCGAAACAATGGTAAAAATGAAACTGATAAAAGAGAATTGTTTGTCACTAGTATCTCGTACAATCACAAGGACAAATTATGGAAAGGTAGAATTGCATTATTGAGAGATAATCGCACTCCATTGGTTTACAACAGGGATAATTTTTCGATTACTCCACTTTCATCTCTTGGAGATACGTCCTTATTGGAAACGACCCATTTTTTAATTGATGATTCTGGAAATCATCCCAGATTTTTTTATGAATATAATTACCACGGACCTAGAATTTTAGATATTGAGTATTATATCAGACAAATCACAAGTAAAATATTGAAGTCGTCCAAATCTTGTAAGGCAAAAATTCATATGAATAGTAGTATAAAGGATGTACTTGAAAACATGAGTGAAGTACTTAACTTTAAAATCAAAGCTAATCCAAATAAATTGGCTTATTTGAACAGTGTTATCGGAGAATCCTTTATTGGCAATATGCAAGCATTGGCAAATACGGTAAACCCAGTAGCAATTAGAGTTGAAGCAACATTTAAAACACGTGGTGTCAAAGTTGATTCTAAATTTCAAAATATACAAGCAGTTAAGTTTGTTAAGAATCTTCTAGGTAAGGCAGAAGGAAATAATGAAATTTTGGATGATATTGAAGAGTTTCAACTTGAATACGAAAAAGAAGATGGATCTAACGATAGTTTGAATTTACTCAAAGGGAAAGTGGAATTTGAGATTGAATGTGAATTAGAGACAAAAGGTAATGTCAAACCAAGAAGTCTATTTGATAACAGTATGGAACCATTTGGGGTATATATCAAATCATTAGCGTGAAAAATCTAGATTTTCTATATAAATACCCACTAATCGTTGACACTTCTCTTGGTGCAATATTTTGTGGTGTGATAAAACTTTATGAGAAAAATTATGGTTATTTGAATATTTACAAGTCGTATGATGTTTCAATTTGTTCCGATCTAGGTTCGATTGGTCTTACTCTGAGTGGTTTTCTAATTACCATAGTTACAATTCTTGTATCTTTCAAGACATCATCTTTAATTGAACAAGCTGAGTTAAAGAAAAATAGCAACTCATTTCTAATATTTATTTCTTCTCCGCTTTATTTTCAAACGGTTCGCTTCATTAATAAATCAGTAATTATCCTAGTTTTAGTATCCATTCTTAATTATCTTCTCAAGATTTTTAACATTCCTGAATATAATTACATTTTGTTCTATGTTAATGTGATTACGGTGATTCTGATTTTAACTACATTTATTAGAAGCGTATACATAATTGGGTTGATAATTAAAATGCAAAAACAATAAAATATCTATAATTTAGAGCTGAGGTAAAAAACTTCTAATTTCTTTTTTACGCTGGCGATCCACTTCTCAACAGCTCTTTCTCGAAAATCGCAATCTCTCTCAATCCCCCGATTTCTCCAACAATTGATCTTCTGGAAAATTAATTAAAAACACTTTTGATTTAGCTCGAGTAAGTGCTGTGTACAACCAACGTTTGTATTCCATGTTCACTGCAGCTTCGGGTAAATAACCAATGTCAATGAAAACATGTTCCCATTGTCCGCCTTGAGATTTATGACACGTAACGGCGTAAGAAAATTTTACTTGCAAGGCATTGAAATAAGGATCTGCCAAAATTAAATCATAGCGCTTTTTACGATTGTGTTCGTATAAATAGTCTTTCTCCACTTCAAAAAACAATTCCTTCATGCGTGAACGCGATAGTGCCGGACTATCGGTTTGCAAGGATTCTAAATGAATCAACACTTCTTGTTCATCAATGGATTCATAATTCGGAAAAACAACCATGACACGTGCAAATTGAAATCCATACAATTCTTCGTATTTCATCACGCGTTTTACTTGCATCGTTTCTCCATTGGCAATAAACCCAATTTCTACTTGGTCTTTCAACCAGAAATAGTTGTTTTTCACAATCATTAAACTGTCGCTGTTGCACAGAATGTCTTCGTACCAAAAGATGCGCGCTCTAATCTGGTTGTTGTATTCATTGGCCCGTTTGTTCGAACGAGTGATTAAGATGGTTTCTTCTGTTCCAAAATTAGAAAACGACGATTCTAGTTGGTCTTGCAAATCTGTACCAGTCAATAAAACCAAATCTCCATTTTTGTCGATTTCAAGTTGCGGAATGGAATCTGTCGCGTCTTTACGCAGTTGTGTTGCATTTTTAAGAATGGAAGAAGAGTGTTCTTGTCGCAAAACCTCCAGCAGTGATGCCGAATGAATGGATAATTTTGGAAAATAGCGTTCCAAATACTCAGGTTGTAGAGCGGGGGAGAAATCACTTCCAACAGGAGGCAACTGTCCAACATCTCCCAATAAAATCAACTTGCAATTTTTACCAGAATACACAAATTCAATCAAATCTTCCAATAAGTTCCGATGATTCACATTTCCATCCTTTCCCATGGTGTAATCTCCAATCATGGATGCCTCATCGACAATAAAAACAGTGTTGGCTTGAAGATTCGGGGACAATTGCAGGGAATTGAAATCGTCTGTTTTGTTTTTCCTGCGATAAATGATTTTGTGAATGGTAAATGCTGACGTTTCCGATTTCTCACTAAATACTTTGGCTGCTTTTCCTGTTGGAGCTAACAATCGCGTTCCAATTTTATAACTCTGCAAGGTTTTTACAATCGCTCCAAGTAAACTCGTTTTTCCGGTTCCAGCGTAACCTGTTAATATAAAAACGGGATGAGGATGCTTGTCTTTTAAAAAGAGTTCCAATAATTCAACGCATTTCATTTGATCTTCCGTAAATGAATGCGGGAAAAATGATTGAACGCGGATGTGAAATGGGGAAGAACTCAAGCGATTTGAATTTGTTTGAATGAAAGTAAAAGTAATGCCATTTTAGTGTGAATCCCAAAATCATAGAACAAATATTTCTTTTGAGATGCCATATTTTAGTGTAGAATGTGATCTATTGATTAAAAGGTTGAAAAAAAGGAGTGATTGAATGCCTGTAAAATCTAAAAAATTGTAGTTTTGTTGAGAAAATTTTATTTAATCCAAAAGTATGAATAATAGTTTATCAGTTTTGCTTAAAAAATATGCAGTTCCAGCAATCTTTATTGCGATGGGATTGACTGTATTAATTTATGGTTTTGCGAATGATCAAGATGCGATGTTTAAAATGTCATCTGTATTCTTATTCGCAGCTGCATTGTTAAGTTTCATGTATAGTTCAGGAAAGTTTAAAACTTCTTTGATTAATCTTTTGGGTTTTGTTACAGCAATTGGAGCTGGTATCACAATTTACTTGTCGTTTAAAACAGTGAATGATACTCAAAATTACATGATTGACTATAAAATCACGCGATTGAAAGCGGAGCAAAATTTGGCTGATATTCGTTTTATTCAAAAACGTCACGCTGAAATTCACGGGAAATACGCTGCAACATGGGATGAGTTTTTAGCGTTTGCTAAAGTTGCAACGATGGATTACATTGATGCAGTTGGAACTGTTCCAGCGCGTAAAATGACACAAGATGAGAGTCGTTTTGTTTACAATGATAATCGTCCAGTAGATAAATCGATGACAGAGGAAGAAGCATTGATTTTGTCAAAATGGAGCAATGCACCAGAAGATTTAAGAAACTTTAGAAGAGACACGATCAAAGTGAACATGTTGAAAACAAAGTTCGGAAGTGCTTCTTACCAAGACAATAGAATGATTAATGGAATCGGACGTTTTTCATTGGATTCTTTGCCTTACATTCCACATACTAAAACGAAGTGGAAATTGGAAACAAAAGATTCAGTTGGAGCAGATAAGTCGCCAGCAATTAAAGTAAGTGGAGTTTTACCATTTACTAAAATTCAAGGGTCTAAAAAGAAAGAAGAAATTTTCTTTGGTTCATTAACAAGTAGCGAAACTTCGGGTTCTTGGGAATAAAATGCCGAAAAAACACTTAGCGATAGAAATTCATGCTGGAGCCGTTCGATTTGTAAAATTGGATGGCTCTTTTGTTGTTTCTCAACACGAATTCAACTTTTCAGACAAACAAGATTATCGTTACAATGCGCAGTTATCTGAGTTTTTGGAACAAGCTGGAATCAAAGAAATCGATTTTGATGAGACAACTATTTCTTGGGCTGATAAACATTCAACGCTCGTTCCTTCGAATGTTTTCAATGAATCGAATGCCAAGGATATCATTGCTTTATCGTATGGAAATAAATTTGAAGCTTCAGAAACAGATTACAATCGAATCATAGATCCAAATGTGGTAAATGTGCATTATTTGCCATTTTGGTTGAAGTCATTTTTCGTTGTTAAATTTCCGCGAATTATCATTCAACACGAAGGAACACATTTATTACGCGGTTTATTCAAAGGAACAACGTTTAAGCTAAAAGCTCTGTTGGTACTTCATGAAGACTATTTTCAATGTATCATTGTGAAAGAAAACAACCTTTGCTTTTATTCTACGTTTGAATTTTCGTCGATTGACGATATTATCTATTACTTCTGTTTTACGCTTCAGCAGAAAGAATGGTTTGAAATACCGATTGAAGTTGTGATGAATAATGGAGTTGGATCTGACATTGATTTGGAGCAACTGACTGCAAGCTTAAAAAAAGTCATTCATCGCGATGCAAGCATCCAAGAAGAAGAACATCTCATAGCTAAATACCAACAATTGTGCGTATAATACGAGGAATTTTAAAAACAAAACGCTTAACAGTACCCAAGGGATTTCCTTCGCGACCAACGACAGATTTTGCTAAAGAGGGATTATTCAACATTTTAGAGCACAAATTGGCCTTATACGATCTGAATATTTTGGATTTGTGTGCTGGAACGGGGAATATTTCATTTGAACTTTTATCACGAGAAGCTGGATCTGTCACTGCTGTTGATATGAACTACAATTGTGTGCGACACATTCAGAAATGTGCCAAGGACTTTGAAGTAGAAGAAAATATCGATGTGTTGAAATTTGAGGCAATTAAGTATTTGGAAAAAACCGAAGATCGATTTGATTTAATTTTCTCTGATCCACCATACGAAGCGACGTTTTATGACAAGATTGTCACAACAACGTTTGAAAGAAATTTGCTTAACGAAGATGGATTGCTTATCATTGAACATGGTAAACGAACAAAATTAGATCATTTGCCGCATTATCAGTTTACACGAAACTATGGCAATGTTGAATTTAGTTTTTTTAATCTTTAAGCTATGAGACGAGGACTATTTCCAGGATCGTTTGATCCATTTACGAAAGGACATGAAGCTGTTGTGCGCAAGGCATTGACTTTATTTGACGAAATAGTGATTGGGGTTGGTGTAAACAGTTCAAAATCATCTTATTTCGAACTAGACAAACGATTGAAGCACATTGAATCATTGTTTGTGAATGATCCAGGTTTAACAGTTCAGACTTTTCAGAAATTAACTGTCGATTTTTGTAAAGACGTAGATGCTCAGTTTATTATTCGTGGATTGAGAGATTCCAAGGATTTTGAATACGAACGTGCCATTTCTCACATGAACAATGCTATTTCTGGCGTTGAAACAGTATTTTTTGTAACAGATTCTGAATACTCGGCAATCAGTTCAACCATCATTCGTGAAATCGTGAAAAACAATGGATCAATGGAGCAATTTGTAACGAATTCTCATCTACTCGTTTAATTATTGGTACAATATCTGTTAGTTACGCTTAAATTAATCTTATCTCCATGTTATTAAAGAATTTCATCTTTACCTTTTTTTTCTTTGCGCTCACATTCACTGGCCTTGCACAAGAAAAATCTATTGTTAAAATCACGGGATTTGCTCCTGATTATGTTGGTAAAACAATTGAGGTATATCAAATTGAGGACTATTTAAGCATGCATGAAGCGAAACTCGCAGGTGCCGAAGTGAAAGAAGATAGTACATTTTCCATTGTTTTCTTTGCTGATGAAACACAAAAAGTGCGAGTAAGATGTGGCAATAATCGTTCGTTCATGTACATTCAGCCAAATGGAACGTATGATATTTATTTTCCAGAAAGAGATCCTTATGATCCTTATCGTCCGGCCGGAAATGAAGTAGAATTAACGTTTTATGGATTGGATTCGAACGATGTGAATTACGAAGTATTGTTATTCAATCGCTGGGTGGATGGATTTGTAGCGAAAAATTTCAGTCGTCAACGTGTCAATCCAATATTGTACAATCAATTGGTGGATTCTTTTAAACTGGCGGCGTCCAATTATTACTTGGCGGATACTGGAAAATACATCTTTGATTATGTGCGATTTACTTTGGCTTCATTGGATAACATTCAGCAAGCAGGTGAGCGTAACCGCTACGAAAAGCACGATTTCTATTTGAAACATTATCCAGTTGCTTATAAAAACGATGCATACATGGACTATTTCACAAATTTCTATCGAGGAATGATTCCAAGATTGTCCATGGAGTGTAACAATCGCGTGTACCTTGGTGTATTGAAAAGTAGTCCAACGTTGGTAATGAAAGCTCTAGGTTTGGAATATACATTGGTCAATTTAAGAATTCGAGAAACAGTCATGATTCAAGCACTTTCAGAAGTGTATTTCACCAAAGATTTTCCTCAAACAAACATTGTGACCATTTTAGATAGTGTTGCGAAACATGCAATGTTCAGCGAAAATAAGTTGATTGCATCGAATATGATTGATCGCTTGACAGAAGTTGTTCCAGGAGGTAGAGCACCTGAGTTTACCTTGACAGATGCGGATGGATCTATCAAAACATTGGCTGATTTCAAGAAAAAACATTTGTACATTCATTTCTTTGATCCAAGGTCTGATAAGAATAAAGTGGAAATTCCTTTGTTGTTGGATTTATACGCGAAATACAATCGTGATGTGACCTTTATTACTGTGTGTCCAAGATCAACCATTACAGACGAAAGTAGTGCTGTTTTGGAGCAATTGCCATGGGAAACATTTATTGTGGAGAATTCCAATGATATCTTGAAAAATTACAAAATTGCAACCTTTCCGAATTACGTATTCATTGATGCTTATTCATATATCATTGGTGCTCCAGCACTTGGTCCGCAACCAAATGGATCTTACGAAACGATTGATAAGTCATTTTTTGAGTTGCAGAAAATCAATAAGGCAATTCGAGGAGAAGAATAAGGTTATTTTTTTTGGGTAATTTCATTTTATGGCTCTGAGAGCTAATGGGGTTGGGGTGTTCACTAAAAGTTTAGTGTTCTATTTATTTATAAGTTTAGACGTTTAAAAAGCAAAAAAAATAATCGTTTAAAACACTAAAAGTTTAGTGTTCTATTTATTTAAAAATTTAAACGTTTAAAAAGCTGAATATTTAAACATTTAAAAGTTTAACTTTTTATCGATTACTAACACATTTCACCATCAACCAAAATCACCAACAATACATACATTCAATCTCTTCTGATAGATGTGTTACTCGGTATTAGTTCTCTTTGCCAGTCAGTACTATTAAATGTATCCAACCATCCAATAACTAATGTAACCGACCCATTCTTTGATCAGTTTGTTCCAAGAATCAAAATTGGAAACATCTGGAACAATGTATTGGTCCCAAAAAAAATGTTGGTTTTCACTTGTATATAAATCAGTAGAGAATGGTGTTGATTTTAATCCTTCATGTTCAAAGCACGCCAAACTTCGTCTCATATGAGTTCCCGAAGTTATCAGCAAGTAACTTTTCAATTCTGGATATTCATTCAATACTTTTTTGCTTTCAGCAGCATTTTCGTGCGTGTTTTTCGATACTTCTTCGGTCAAAATATCAGATTCTGGAATGCCCCATTTTACTAATAGTTCCTTAAACTGTTGAGCTTCTTTCAGACCTCGTTCGCTGATGTACCCACTTTCTCCAGTAATCAGCATTTTATCAATTTTCCCTGTTTGATACAAGGTAATTGCTTGCCAAATTCTGTCACCACTTCTTCGAATGCTCAATCGCTGCAGGGAATTGTCGTATTCTGCCATTCCAGATAACACAATACCAACATCGTGCTTTTTGACTTTCTCAATGGGCGTTCCTGGAACTTCCCACATGTTGCAAAAAGTTAGAAAAATCGCAGTATTTGTAAAAAATAGAAAAAGACAAATCGATGTGATCAATGCGCGTTTTTTCCATTTAGGTTGACGAAACCAGAAATAAGCAATCAATGAAACAACAATCCAAAAAAATGGAGAAAGAATGAATAGTAGTGCTTTAGAAAGGATGAAAAACATAGAATTAGTGCAGTTTTTGACGTTTTAACAAGTATTGGAGCAAAACATGTTCATATCCTTGATCAATATCAGCTTCCATAAAGTCGATGTGATAATTCGTCGCTTTTATTTTTAATTCTTGAAAGTACTTTTGAATTTCTTCAACATACTTCGCTTTGATTTCGGAAGGTTGAATTTTCATTTTCTCACCAGTTTCCATATCAATCAGATGATAAGGACGATTTTCCAATTGAAAATCAACTTCTGTTTTCTTTTGAACAACATGGAAAACAATCACTTCATGCTTGTTGTGCTTCAAATGTTGCAGAGCATTGAAGAATTCATCCATGCGATTGGGATTGTCTAAGAAATCTGTAAAAACAACTATCAAACTGCGCTTGTGAGTCAGTTCCGCAACGTCGTGCAAAGCTTGAACAGCGTCACCAGAATGCTTCGATTGTTCAGAATAGGCTGTAAGATTTTTCTCTAATTCACTGTACAAATAGCGATGATGCGTCACAGATGATTTTGCTGCTGTGTGTACATCCAATTTTTCCGTAAACAAACTCAGTCCAACTGCATCGCGTTGTCGCTTCAATAATTCAATAATAGAAGCAGCAGCGTAGGTAGAAAATTCATATTTGTTCAATTTCCCATCTTTCGGAAAGCTCATAGAACTAGAGCAATCAATGACGATTTGACAACGTAAATTGGTTTCTTCCTCGTACTTTTTTGTGAATAATTTATCTGTTCTACCGTATAGTTTCCAATCAATGTGGCGAGTAGATTCTCCTTTATTGTACAAGCGATGTTCAGCAAATTCAACAGAGAAACCATGAAACGGACTTTTGTGCAATCCAGTAATAAAACCTTCAACAACTTGTTTTGCCAACAATTCTAAGTTTCCGAAATGAGCTAATTTTCCTCTGTCGATACTATTATCCATAGTTTAAAAATACGCATTTTGATGAAATTTGACAGTTGAATTAGTGCTTTCTCAACAAACTATTGAAAACAACACCAATTAAAATCAATCCCGTTCCGATGTAAACAACAAATGACAATTTCTCGTCGAAGATGAAAAGTCCAATTAGAAAGGCATAAATAGCACCTAAATATTGGAATGGAGCAACAACTGCCGTTGGCCCTTCATGAAATGCTTTCGTCATCATTACTTGCGCGATTTGAGTAAAGATTCCAATGATGAGCAATATCAACCACTCAATTCCATTAGGCATGGTAAACTCAAATAAACACAGGAAAATCATCACTGGAATCGAAATCATTGGAAAGTATATAACGATGTTTATTGGAGTATCTGTACTTTTTAATTTGATAATGGCCACGTATGCAATTCCTGAAAATGCTGCTGATAGAATGGCTAAACCTATTTGAAATAAAGCTATTTGTTCACCCAATTCTGGATTGATCAATTTGTCGTACCCAATCACAACAACTCCTGAAAAAGCCATGGCAATAAAGAACCATTGTAAAATCTTTATGCGCTCTTTTAGCAAAATGAGGGCAAAAATCACAGTAAAAATTGGCGACAAATATTGAAGAATTGAAGCGACGACTAAAGGTAAATGCAGGATGGTGTAGAAAAACAAGGTGAGAGCAATCATTCCAGCTCCTCCACGAATGAGCAACCATTTTTTATTGTTTCCGAGAAGTGTTAATCCGCGCTTTTTAATGATATAGTAGCTGATAACGAATGAAACAACGGAACGAGCAAGAATTAATTCATGTGCAGGATAATGTTGCAATGAACCAAACCAAGGATGTGGAGTTTGCGCGCCTAACAGCTTTACAAAGAAATTGACAACAATAAATGCCATTCCGGCAATGATCATGTACAGAATTCCTTTACTCATCCGCCAAAGTTAGTTATGTTTGTGGGAGTAATTGAACGAAATGATGGAAAATATAAGAGAATCTTTTTACAACAAGCAAATTGCCTCTCACTCAGAATTGTTAAAAGGAGCAAAAGCCAATTATCGTTCCTATAGTTTATTGCGATTGTTAGTGTTTGTTGGATTAATCGCAACTGTCTATTACTTATGGATGACGTGGATTCTCTTACCAATCTTTGCAGTATTATTAGTGACTTTTGTTTATTTAGTGCATAAATCATTGGATGCGAAACTAAAAAAGGAAAAAGAGGAACTATTTATTGCTTTCAATGAACAGGAATTGGCAGCATTGAAAGGTGATTGGTCTTCATTTCCTGACGGATCAGAGTACAAAACTCCGAATCATCCATTTGCTTTAGATATGGATTTATTTGGTGCAAAAAGCGTTTATCAATTAATGAATCGCACAGCATTGAGATCAGGAAGCGATCGATTGGCTCAAACACTGGCATATGGAACCAAACAACCAACATTGAATAATCATGCAATTGCAGAATTTGCTCAACAAGTCGATTGGTGTCAAAACTTCATTGTAGAAGGAAAAGTGAGAGTTAAGGAGTTGAAAATTCAACGTTCAATTTCATCATTGTCAGAACTTGTTTTTCCTTCATCCATCATTCGCATATTGAAGTGGGTGCTACCAATTGTTTCCATATCCGCAGTTGTTTTGTTCAACCTTGATGCAATTAATTCTACTGTATTGGGATTCACGTTGATTGGAGTGCTGGTCATCGTAGGAAGTTATTTGAAGCAGACAGCAAAAGTGATTCAGCCGATTGCCGCCAATGCAGCGGAAGTAGATGCCATGGTGCATCAATTGGAATTATTGAAATCTTTGGAAGTCAAAAATCCGGATGTTAAGTCTTTTGTCGATAGTTTGTTAGAGAACGATGGTGCCTTGTCAGAATTAAGAAGTTTGCAAGGAATTCAAAAACGAATGGATTATCGCGGAAATTTTTTAGTTGGTACTTTACTCAATTTATTTGCAGCATGGGATTTTGTAGTAGTAGATCAACAACGAGCATGGAGTGATAAAAATGCCCATCGTCTTGCTGAATGGGAATTAAAATTGGCAGAATTGGAAGTTTGGGTATGTGGAGCAATTTATCATTTCAATCATCCAAAATCGGTTTTTGCGACGATTTCAGCTACGAATGAACTGAAAGTTGAGGAATTGGCTCATCCATTTGTCGCGCAGTCAAAACAAGTAAGTAACTCGATTCAATTTCAAGAAAAAGAACAGTTTTTAATCATTACTGGACCAAATATGGCGGGGAAAAGCACTTATTTGCGAAGTGTTGGTTTGGCAATTCTTTCCGCTAACGCTGGATTTCCAATTTTGGCGAAGTCGTGTACCTTACCAAAATTTGAATTGTATTCAAGCATGAGAACAGCAGATGATTTAACTGTTGAAAGTTCTTATTTTCATGCAGAATTGACGCGATTACGTTTTATTATGGATGCAATAGAATCGGGTAAAAAGGTGTTTGTAATTCTAGATGAAATTTTAAAAGGAACGAATAGCAAGGACAAAGAAATCGGTTCCGCTCAATTCTTATCAAAATTGCAAAAACTAGGAGCTCATGGAATCATTGCAACACATGACTTATCCTTGACTAACCTTTCCAATGATTCAGTTTCTTTTCGCAATGTTTACTTTGATTCAACCATTGAAGGTGAAAATTTGTCGTTTGATTACAAGGTGAGAGACGGTGTTTGTCAAAACATGAATGCATCATTTCTGTTGAAACAAATGAAATTGGTAGATTAATCATGGATTCTATTCATTGGATGAATTTATTTCTGGCGATTTGACTATTTTTGAAAAAAGCGCGTTTAGAATGAATATGAAAAAATGCATATTATCGGTTCTCATTATTTGTACTCTATCTTCAGGGAATGCACAAATGATTACGCCTAAAAGCACGTTTAATGTTGAATTAGGCTTGCCAAATACACTTGCCAATAAACCATTTAGTTCGATGATACAAGGTTTGTTAAATGTTGGCATGTACTATCAATACGCTTTTGATAATTCGTTGGCAATAGGAGGAGGGGTTCGCTATTCATTTTTTGAAGTCAATCAGTTTAAAGTACCGGAACCAATTGATGGCGGCGTTCATTCAACTGGAGCGTTTTTAAAAGTATCAAGAGAGAAGTTTCATTCTGATCGTTTTGGAACAGACATGGGAGTGAAGTTTGGTTATACAATGAATTTTTTCTCAACTGATTTGAATAAATCCTTAGGTCAAAATCCTCAAACTGCGAATGCAACCTACATTGAACCGTGCATTGGTTTGGTACTGTCAGCGGATGAATTTACTTCATACAGATTGCATATTGGTTATGCGATTCAAGGATATGGATTTCGACCAGATCGTCTAGGAACGCAAATGGATGGAGGATATGATCCAAACCAATTCGGAAAGCCAACTCAGTATTTAGTAGTTGGATTTGGATTTACGTATTATTTCAAAGGTAAAACACAATAATGTTTGTTTCAGACAACTCAGTCTCTTCGGCCAAAGCCTATTTTTTTGATCGTCTTTCAGATTTATTTTCCCCATCAGAGTTGAAATTGATGTTCAACGAATTTTTGATGAGTCGCTTGAAACTATCCAGAACAAACTTGTTGCTTGCAGAAAATTTATTGTTGTCAGAATCTGATTTATTGTATTTCAGGTCTTGTGTTCATCGTTTGAAAGAAAATGAACCCTTTCAACATATTTTAGGTTCTACAGAGTTTTATGGATTGGAAATTAAATGCGATCGTCGTGCTTTAATTCCGCGACCAGAAACGGAAGAATTAGTGGATTGGATTGTAAAAGATTGGAAAGGACAAAGTCCAACTATCATTGATGTTTGCACTGGAACTGGCTGTATTGCCTTAGCACTTAAAGCTCAATTTGCTCAATCGTTGGTAGAAGGAGTAGATGTCTCTATTGAAGCGCTGCAATTGGCAAAGGAAAACGCACAATTACTTGAGATGGAAGTTGAGTTTCTGGAATTGGACGTACTAGAAGCTACACAACTAGGATTAAAGCAACAAAAATGGGATGTGATTGTTTCCAATCCTCCTTATATTCCCGTTTCTGATAAAGCTCAGATGCACGAAAACGTTTTGAATTTTGAACCTGGATTAGCACTGTTTGTGAGCAATGAAGATCCTTTGCTTTTTTATCGCACAATTGGTCAGTTGGCGTTGACTTCATTATCTTCTAATGGTTCCTTGTATGTTGAAATTCATGAAGAATTGGGGCATGAAGTAGTTTCATTGTTTGAGTCGATTGGATTGAAGAATGTGGAATGTAGAAAGGATATGCAAGGGAAAAACCGAATGGTGAAGGGGACTTTAGGATAGTGTTTTGATGTCTTGATTTGAACGGTTGGTGGTCGAAAATTTGGAAATTGCCATCTTGCCATCTTCACAAATTTCCATCTTTCCATTAACGGAAATTTGGAAATTTCACTCAAGGGAAATTCGCAAATTTGCAATATTGCGAACGTATTGATTTATAAATACTTAATATTTAAATTCATCCAATTGTCACCCAAAACATTCCCAAATCAAGGAACAAAAATCAACTCATTTTCAATCCATTTTCGCATTAGTTCTTTGTTGTTTGACAATGGTGCGACGCAAAATATAGTACTACTGCTAACTTCCGATTCTTCGAATGTTTCAATGACAACACAGTCTGGTGAACCGTAGTTGGAGTGAATAAAGTACAATTCTCTTCCGTCGTAGAACAAATAACCAACGTGATTGGCCAATCCGATCATGTACAATCCTTTTGAGAGGTTAGTTTTAAAGTAGTTTTTTAATTCGTGTGGTGTTTGATCTCGAATTGTAATAATTGTTTGCTTTCCACACAAATAAACTTCTTCATCATATGCTCCTTTCTGGGCTAAACGATAGCGATTTAAGTTAAATCCAACATGCTTCAATGTTGTTGAAACAAAGTAACCACAAGCAATTTGTCCAACTTTTGGAGTGTTTGTTGTTCCATTGAAATCCCATTCTGTCCCAAGCCAATAATGAAATGTACCCTTTGTGAAACATTGTTCTAAAAGAATTCCAGCTTCTTTGATGCAACTATCTTTGATTTCAACAGTTCCATTTGAATAAACTGACCTTATAGTTGAAAGTTTGTTCTTGGTTTCTTGTAAAAATGCCGTATAGCTTTTTCCTCTGTAGCTAAATGCAAATGTTTCACTTTTAGTCTGTGCATGACCTACAAAAAAATGAAGTGAACCAAAAATGAATAGAAATGTTTTCATATTTCTATAATTCATGTAGAATAAAAAGTAACAGAACTACTTTTTATACTGATCGTACAGCCCAATACCATTCATGATCATTGGAATAATTTTCTCAATTCGCTGTTGTTTTGTTTCTACACGTTTTGCTGAAGATATGAATTCACAAAAATCGCGTTTCTTTGTTGTTGAAAGACTTTCAAATTGAATTTTGACATCATTCTTAGTATTCAGTACATCTTGTAATTCATTTGGCACATTAATTTCTTTGCCTCGTTCAGGTAAAATAATGTTTCCAATCTTGAAGTTTTCGATTGATTCATGAATGTAGGAAAGGATTGATTTTTCATCAATGTCATCCATCGAATTCATTCTCCATTGTCGCAATGCTTTTGTGTTTTCTTCGTTTGCATTGATGAGTACTTTCGCTTCATCTTTTAACAATGCTCCTTGGTAAAACCACAAGCCAAAATACGATTTGAATTCGCATAGTGCAACAACATTGTGTTTTTGATAACAATAACATGGAATGCCCCATTTAATGGTTTCTGTTAAACCAGATTTGAGTAAAATGCGACGTAATTCGTTCAATTCTTTCGAATACTGAAGATTTTTATCGAAATAGTCATTTGCGGTTTTAACTGCCATATTGAAGAGTTGTTTGTTTCTAAATGTAAAAAAAAATCGGGAATCCAACTTGAAAAGGATTCCCGATTTTGCCGAGCTGAAATTAAACTTAAACAACTAACTCTTATCTATTGAACCGGTTACGCGGGACATGAATTCATTCAATGCTTCACGTTGCGTTTTCCCTTCTTTCATCGCAGTGTTCACTTCTAAAGCTCCTGACAAATTGGATAACAATTCACCAATAACATCCAATTCTTCATCTTTTATTCCAGGGGCCTCAATTAAATGCTCCAATGTTTCCAATGTTTCATGAATGAAATCGGCATCATTTTCTTCAATGAAACCAACGATATGTTTAATTACTGGTAACCGCATCGAGAACTTCTTGAATAATTTCTAATTTATTTCCTTGTTTTTGTTGTACCAATTTTCCATCTACAAACCCCGCAAATGTAGGTAAATTCGATACATCTGCAAATTGGCGGGAATTAGGCAATTTTTCAGCGTCGACATAAAAGAATGAAATATCACTGTTTTCTTCTGCCATTCGCTTGAATTTTGGCTTGGTGATTTTACAATTTCCACACCATGTCGCGCCGAATTGAACCATCACTTTTTGTGATTTTCCTAGTTCCTCTTGAAGGTTATCTTCAGTTAATTCTATAAACATATGTTTAGTTTTGACTTAAATATTCTGCAACTCCTTTACTTGTTGCACTCATTGCTGTTTTTCCTTCTTCCCAGTTGGCTGGACAAACTTCACCATGTGTTTGAACATGTGAATACGCATCGATTAAACGAATATACTCTTGAACGTTTCTTCCAACTGGCATATCATTGTTGGATTCATGAAATACTTTCCCATCTTCATCAATTAGGAAGGTTGCACGATATGTTACATTATCACCAGAAGACAATTCATCAAACTGATCATAATCTAAAATGTCCAATTCTTCTGCCAATCTTCTTGTCGAATCTGCAATCAAAGGAAATTTCACTCCCTCGATACCACCATTGTCTTTCGCTGTGTTCAACCAAGCAAAATGTACTTCGGCTGTGTCACAAGAAGCTCCGATAACCAATGTGTTGCGCTTTGCAAATTCTTCAGATGCTTCTTGAAAAGCATGAATCTCTGTTGGACAAACGAATGTGAAATCTTTTGGATACCAGAATAGAACTATTTTTTTCTTCTCTTCAACCGCTTTTTGGAAAACATTCAATTGAAATGTGTCTCCCATTTCATCCATTGCATTAACACTGATCGATGGAAATTTTTTACCTACAAAACTCATTTTTTTATCTTTTAATTGTGATTACTAATTATTACACAACAAAGATAGGATTGAAGACTTATAGTTTTTATTGATAATATTTATATGATAATAGATTTTGTTGATACAAAGATGGAGCTCTTGAGTAAAGGCATAAAAAAAAGGCGATCGCAAGATCGCCTTCCTTTAATTTGTTCATACTTCGTTACATTAGAACTATTCTCATATGAGAAACTTGTCCTTCTGAACTTATTAATTGCAAAGTATATGTTCCACGATCAAGGTTTGAAAAGTCAAAATCATGAGCTGTAGATGCATCAATTGTTTCAGATAGAATAATCTGCCCCAGAGCATTAATTCCTCTTACTTGATAAATTCCAGTTTGACCTTTTGCTTCTAATGTGAACAATCCATTTGTTGGGTTCGGGTAAGCATTCCAACTCGTCAAGTTTTCGATTGATGTCAAGGAAACTGATGAACCTACATTGATAGTTAAGGTATCAGTACATCCATTCAAGTCCGTTACTGTCACAGTATAATCGATGTTACCAGCTAATCCTGTTGGATCTTCAGTGTTTCCAGCTCCATTTGTCCAAGAATAGGTGTATGGAGAAGTACCTCCAGTTACTGTAAGGTCAATACTTCCATCGTTTCCTGTAGTTTCACTATTTGAAGTTGCCGAAAGAGCAATTTCTGATGGTTCCAGTATTTCAACTGAATCCACAATCGTACACCCAAGTGAGTCTGTGATGGTAAAACTAAATGTACCTGCACTCAAACTATTTGGATTTTCACTACCCCAATCTACTACTAATGGTCCAGAACCACCAGCTTCATTTAACACCGCCGTTCCGTCATTTCCACCATAACACAATACGTCAGTAACCATTGGATTTGTAGTCATCTCTGAACTGGCGCTAACAATTTCTACTGAGTCCATGAAGACACAACCTCCAGGATAAGTCACTGTAATATGATACGTTCCTACTGCAAGGTTGATAGCTGTAGAATCTGTTTGATTTCCAGCATTGGAATCCCAAAGATAAGTTGCGGTTGTTTCTCCTGTATTAAATGTAGCCATTCCATTAGTGTCAGCTGCACAAACTAAGTTAGTTTGGTTCGTGAGCACTGGAGCAGTTGCATAATTAGGTGTGATATCTAATATATAATCACCATTGTTTGAAGAATAACCTTCAACTACAATGTTGAGAGTGTCGCCCATGAAGACTTCAAATCCTAGCAGTGCTGATTGTGTTCCGCAATCGTCATCATTGAAATCTAATTGAACCAATTGATTATCATAAACACGTAAATAAGTATCATAACTTGAGTTGCATAAACTGATATCAATTGAAGTCATACAAGAATCTGTTACAATGAATTGATAGAAAGCATCTGCTGAAGAGTTTCCAATCTGATCGGTAAAGCAATTTGCTGTGCTTGAAGTATCTGAATAAGGAAGACTAGAGATTTCAATCGGATTTTGGATGCTATCACCAACAATAGGATCACATAATGTAGTAATACTAATCATTTCCCAAGGTGAATAATCTCCTGCTGTTGTGAATACCCCAACAGGAACAGGTGTAGTTGCTGTTGCATTCGTTGTTTCTCCATCTAATGCATCGATACCGCTATAAGTCCATTCTGCATCATTGAAAACACCTCCATTGGTCAACGAGCCAGAAATTCTTGCTGCCCATCCATCAAGATAATCCCAAGTTTGACCCGTACCATCTACGTTAACATCACCAAATACATCTATTACAGATCCATCTTTATAAAGTTCAATTGCATCATCTCCATTGATACTCATTGAGTTATCGATATAATCGGCATTGAAACCAAAATAATCATAAAAACCTGCGCTATCAGCAGCGATATATATATATGTTCCAGCAGTTATTGTTGCACTTGGGAAAGAAAACTCTGGTAATGTAGTTGTTCCAGATCCATTATTTGCAGAAGAAACACCATAGATACTAAAATCATTAATGTCTTCTATTGCGTACAACTCAATTCCTTTCGGGTGTCCACCGGTTAGAGGTCCATCGTATATCGCTGAAATAATCAGTGGCTCAGTAGGCGAACATGCTTCCCTAACGTAAAAATCATATTCTGTGGCTGCATTCAATGTTGTGCCATTGAAAGTGGTGCTTGTAATATTTGTTCCAGTTGTTGGCGCAGAAGATGGATTTGGCAACAATGCTACCTGGAAATCTGTCCCCGAAGAAAATGGAGCCCATGTAAAGTCTGCAGAGTTGGTTGTAATATTACTTGCTTGTAAGTTTATAGGCGCAATACACGGAGGTGAAATTAAATTAACATCATCAATGAACCAATTATCTCCATCGTCATTTTCCATGACAAATGCGATATAAACAGACTGACCAATATATGCTGTTAAATCAACATAATGAACTCCATAGTTAACGTCGAAATCTGTTTCAACTTGAGTGTCAATGGTAGTGAAACCAGTTGTTTGACTCGTTGTTGATACTCTAACAGTATAAATTGAACCAAAATCAGACCCAAAGGATTGACGTTGATAAAATTCTAATATTTCTGACCCAGCCGTAATTGGGACTAAAGGAGTTACCAACCAATCTTCGGCAATTCCAGTAACATTTTCATATCGAACAAAGGCTGCTTGTGTACCTGTATTAGCCGTTGTTGTGGTTTCCCAATCTTGTGTAACTCCAATTCCATTATTAAACGCCATCCAACCAGTAGGAGGCACTGTTGTTTCAAATCCTTCTGGGAATTGTGCAGAGGCATTGAAACTTGCCGTTATTCCTAACATCATAACGGCACTTTTTAGTAAATTTAAACTCATCTAATTAACTTTTTTTAATTCGAGCATAATTTACACAAAATATGGCGATTTACAATGAAATTTAAAGCATAATGTTGAATTCTATTGTTTAACGGGAGTTTTGTGAATAAATAAACAATCTACTTTGGTAGTGATTTTAAATGTTGGTTTTGAAATTTAGAAGGCAGTTGAAATAAGTTCATTTAATGGGAAGACAGGACTATAAATCGATTGAAAGACATTTTGAATGCATTCACTATTTTCAATATATTACTTCATCCAACTTCCTTCTCAAAAAACTGCCACAAAGGATCATTCGGAACAGGAGCGATCACCGTGATTTCTTCTTGTGATGTTGGATGCGTAAAAAGTAAACTGCGCGCATGCAAATGAATAGATCCGTCTTTGTTGGAACGTTTGGCGCCGTATTTCAAGTCGCCTTTAATGATGCAGCCAATGTTTGCCAGTTGACAGCGAATTTGATGGTGGCGACCTGTTTCTAAGGTGATTTCCAATAAATGATACTTGTCAGAAGAACTAAGTAGGCGATAGGTCAATATGGCTTCTTTAGCGTCTTTATTTTTAGATCCATCAACAACGTAGGATTTATTCTGCTTTTCATTTTTCTGCAACCAGTTGACTAGACGATCTTGGTTTTTTGATGGCTTGCTTTCTACAACTGCCCAATAAATCTTATCCGTTTCCTTTTCTCTAAACTGCTTGTTTAATCGCTCTAAGGCTTTACTCGTTCGTGCAAAGACAATTGCACCACTTGTCGGACGATCCAAACGATGAACAACACCGCAAAATACATTGCCAGGTTTATTGTACTTCTCTTTTAGATAGCGCTTTATTTTCTCAGGCATCGGTTCGTCACCCGTTTTATCCCCCTGAACAATCTCTGATGGTTTTTTATTTACAACTATAGTATGATTGTCCTCGTGTAAAACGTCAAGCAACTCCTTCATTTGAAAATTTAAAAACGGATATTAATATTGTTCTTCTTCGTTCGGGAAGTCGCCAGATTTAACATCTTCAATGTAACGGTGAAATGAACCCAACATCTCTTGATACAAATTATGGTATTTACGTAAGAAACGCGGATTGAACTCATTGTTTATTCCTAACATGTCGTGTACGACCAAAACTTGTCCATCAACACCTCCACCAGCTCCAATTCCAATGATTGGAATGCTGACAGCATTGGCAACTTTAGCCGCCAAATGAGCTGGAATTTTCTCCAAAACAATCGCAAAACAACCAGTTGCTTCCAATAACTTGGCATCACTAATTAATTGTTCAGCTTCTTCGTCCTCTTTAGCTCTTACAACGTAAGTCCCGAATTTATAGATAGATTGAGGTGTTAATCCTAAGTGTCCCATTACAGGAATTCCAGCAGAAAGTATGCGTTCGATGGATTCTGCGATTTCTTTTCCACCTTCTAACTTCACTGCATGTCCACCTGATTCTTTCATGATTCGAATGGCATTCGATAAAGCTTCCTTAGAATTTCCTTGATAGGAGCCGAAAGGCATGTCTACAACAACTAAAGCGCGATCAACTGCTCTCACAACGGATGATGCATGGTAAATCATTTGATCCAAGGTAATTGGCAAAGTTGTTTCATGACCAGCCATAACATTGGATGCTGAATCACCCACTAAAATAACGTCAACTCCAGCAGTATCAATAATACGTGCCATAGAATAATCATAACCTGTAAGCATGGAGATTTTTTCTCCAGCTATCTTCATTTCCAGAAGCGTTTTTGTCGTTACGCGTTTTACGTTAGAATGAACTGACATTTATTTCAGAATTAATTTGTTCAACAAAGCTACAAAAAACAAATTGTCTATTTTTGAAACCAAATGGGAAAGTTAGAAATTACAATACTTGGCTCTGGAACTTCACAAGGTGTACCAATGATTGCGTGCAGTTGTGAGGTTTGTCAATCGGTTAACCCGAAAGATAAACGATTGAGATCATCCATTCTCATTTCTCATTCCGGTCAGAACTTTGTAATTGATTCAGGTCCAGATTTTAGACAACAAATGTTGCGTGAAAATGTTCAAAGTCTCGAGGCGATCATTTTTACGCATGAACACAAAGATCATATTGCGGGAATGGATGATGTGCGCGCCTTTAATTATAAACAACAACGCGATATGCCTGTTTTTTGTACGGAAGATGTAGAAAAGGCAATTCGCAATGAGTTTCATTATGTCTTTGCTGAAAACAGTTATCCTGGCATTCCCAAAATTGCGTTGAATCGCATCTCGAAAGATAACTCATTTGAAGTGAGTGGATTATCATTTATTCCCATTGAAGTCATGCACTATAAAATGCCTGTGTTGGGTTTTAGAATAGGAGATTTTGCCTATATCACAGATGCAAAAACGGTTTCAGACGTAGAAAAAAAGAAGCTAGATGGAGTAAAAGTTTTGATTGTAAACGCTTTGAGAAGAGAAGAACACATTTCTCACTTCAATTTGCAGGAAGCATTAGAATTTATAGCATCAATTAACCCAGAACAAGCGTATTTAACGCATATATCTCATTTGTTTGGACGACATGATGATATTTTAGATGATTTACCTCCCAATGTATCAGTTGTTTACGATGGGATGAAAATAGTGGTTTAAACCCAATATATTCGATTAAAATCGGTTAACTTTCTTTCAAAGGTAGCATTTGTTAATTAACTCTTTTTCGAATGAAACTTTGTGAATTAATCATGCGTCTGTACCCTAGATTCAATTAATTTTGATTGAACAATTTACTTACTTACTATTATATTCTATTACTATTTTCTATGAAAAGATCGAGATTACTTGTAGCCATTTTATTGCTTTCAAGTTCCCATGATTCATTTGCTCAACTTGTTGTTTCCAATGGTGCTTTAATTACCATTAATTCGGGTGCTCTTGTTCATAGCAATGGAGGAGTGGAACTGACGAATACTACAAATTTGGTAAACAATGGAACGCTGGTTGTAACTAAAAATTCAGCGCTTACGAATGCAGGAACATTTAGTTTATTAAGTGCGTCTCAAGTTGCGGGGAATGGAATTTATTCCGTTGAGCAAAACTGGATAAACAATGCTCAATTCAATGCCGACTTAAGTGAAGTTAGACTTTATGGGAATACTGAGCAACTTATTACGAGTACGAATGGAACAATTACCGAATTTCATCGCTTGGTTTTAAGTGGTAATGG
>Ga0098074_1000088_pt1 | contig 97526 bp, 102 predicted proteins | sample 32_taG_FD_75064 | JGI IMG/M metagenome (GOLD analysis project Ga0098074, IMG submission 75064) | Marine viral communities from the Gulf of Mexico - 32_GoM_OMZ_CsCl metaG | ecosystem: Environmental > Aquatic > Marine > Oceanic | place: Atlantic Ocean: Gulf of Mexico | collected 2015-07-12 | reverse complement strand
TTATTTCTTCATGGACATCGCGAAAGATGGCATCGCGCTTTACGAGTTTGACGACAAGGAACTGCACAAGCCCAAGCCGAAGACGCCGGAACAGGCGCTCGACATGGCGCAGGAATATTTTGACGAGTGGTTTCCTGCCGCAATACGTCGGCACGACTTCGCGAAGTTTGGCCTTGAGAAGGGCCACTTTAAAGAGACGGCCTTCGAGCTTCATCAGACCGTAGAGACGCTCTACCACTGCGTTTTGTTGGTCTGCACCTTTTACACGCCGCACGTTCACAATCTCGGCTTCCTGCGCACCCAGGCCGAGCGCCTCGACATGCGTCTCGTCGATGTCTGGCCTCGCGAACTGAAGTCGGATCGCAGGCATTTCGAGAAGCTCAAGGAAGCCTATGTGAAGGCGCGCTACTCGAAGCATTATCGCATCACCGAGGATGAATTGCGCTGGCTCGGAGACCGCGTCGAAGAACTTGGCCGGGTCGTTCATGCCATTTGTTCGGAGCGGCTCGACCAGCTTCGCCGCGCGGCGGGACGACTGCCGCCCGAATAGCGTTCGCGATTAATCCTGTTGGCCCGACTTTCGCTATTTGTTTGGAAAAGAGTGTGGCACTAGAGGATGACCGAGTTGGTTAGGCCTCGAAGGAAAACGCGCATGGAAGACACCGAAATGCTGCTCACGCTGACCGCCGATATTGTCGCGGCCCACGTCAGCAATAACAGCGTCGCCATATCGGATATCCCGCTCTTCATCCGCTCGGTGCACGAAGCGATCGCAGGTCTTGCGTCCGGCGCGGAACCCGAACCCGAGCCGCAGCAGCCCGCCGTGTCGATCCGGTCGTCGGTGAAGCCGGACTATATCGTCTGTCTCGAAGACGGCAAAAAGCTCAAGATGCTGCGCCGTCATTTGATGACGCACTATGGCATGACGCCCGAAGATTACCGCGCCAAATGGAACCTGCCGAAAGATTATCCGATGGTCGCGCCGACCTATGCCGAGAAGCGCCGGGAACTTGCCAAGCAGATCGGTCTTGGCACGAAGGGACGCGGCGGCGGCCGCAAGCCCGCGGCACGCGCGAGTGCGAAGCCCAAACAGGGCTGACAATCGCCGGAAGTGGGATGCTCCATGACGCTGAAAATTGCGAAGGCAGCGATGCTGTCGGTCCTTGTCGCGGCCTGTTCGCCGGGAGACGAGCGCGGCAAACTTCCGGATGTCGAGGCAGGCACAGTCGACTTCGGCGCCGATGCGCCGTCGTCTGCGCAGGGGGATGCCGCAGCGACGGAGGGCGAGGCGTGGCTCGATTGAACGGCGCGGCGGCAGCAGCATATCGATCTCGTCGAGACAATCGGCAGCGCCTTTCGCCGCTCCGATTGTTGCGGTCCGCAGTCGAGGCAATTTTTTGTCTGCAACATGCTGGACAGAATCAGCGCCTGCTCGCTACCGGCACGCCATGGGTATCACCGCGACAATCATGAACACAGCCACCGGCCAGCCGATCCAGAAAATGAGCTTCGGGCGGATACCCAAGCCCTGGGCGAGCTTCACGCTCGAAAGCGGCGAGCTGGTCACCGCCGAACGCATTGACGTCGGCAAACCTGCGCCGGGCAAGTTCACCGCGCCGATCTCCATCTGGGTGACGGTCAGAGCGCGCGGATAAGCGCCAGCGCAACGGCAGGGCGTCAGCGACGGCACGCGCGTGCTATTCGACCTTGCCAGCATCGAACGCGCATTTGCCCCGACGACGCCATAATGTCAGCTGCCGTTCGCGCGCCGCGCAGCGTCGCGGCCGCCTCGACGAGCAGGCCAAGAATGACGGCGCGGTCGTCGCTGGTGAATTCGGCCAGATCGGCCTTGGCGATCAGCCCGCCGAGCTCGATCAGCCGCCGGGTGCGTTCGCGACTGACTTGAGCCCTGAATCGCCCCGGGACTGCCGGAGCCCATTTGATTTAAGTTACGCAGCCATGGCGACGTCGTCCAACATGGCGGAATATCGTTCTTCGGCTTCGGCGGGCGGGATATTGCCGATGGGTTCCAGCAGCCGCCTGTTGTTGAACCAGTCGAGCCATTCGAGCGTGGCATATTCGACGGCTTCGAACGACCGCCATGGTCCGCGCCTATGGATCACCTCGGCATTGTAGAGGCCATTGATCGTCTCCGCCAAGGCGATGCACTATGTTGGCAGCAAATTCTTTAGCGGTGTTTCGGTGTCGGCAAGCTGTTCCGGATCGGCGACGAGGCCCGCAGTGACGATCATGCGGCCCTGGACATAATCCTTGGTCCTATTGACGCAGTCGATCGCGATCACCTTGCCCGCCTTGAGATAGACGACTGAAAAGCTGCGGCTCGCAACATCGCCGCGCAGTACCGTCTGGTCGTGCCCCGCCGACAGGCCCGCCGTCTGGAGCTTGAGGTCGTATTGGTTCGACCAGAACCAGGGGATGGCATGATAAGGCGCCTCGTCGCCGGCGATACCTTTCGCGACGACATTCGCCTGATCGTTCGCGTTCTGAACTGATTCAAGCCGGATTTCGGCGCCCTCGGCAAAGTCGTTCGCATGCGCGGCGCAATCGCCGATCGCATAGATGTCGGGCAGGCTCGTCTTGCACAGGCTATCGACACGCACGCCGTTCGCGCATTCCGCACCCGCCGCGAGCAGCGGTTCGATCGCGGGCACGATGCCGATGCCGACGATGACGAGATCGGCGGGAATGACTTCGCCGTCCGACAGGCGCACGCCGGTTACATGGGTATCGCCCTCGAGCGCATCGACGCAGACGCCGAGGCGCAGGTCGACGCCATGATCGCGATGCTCCTTTTCATAGAAGCGCGACAGCTCTTCGCCCGCGACGCGCGCGAGCACGCGGTCGAGCGCTTCCAGCAGCACGACCTTCTTGCCCGCCTTGGTAAGCACCGCCGCCGCTTCGAGCCCGATATAGCCGCCGCCGATCACGACGATCTGGCGCGCCGTCTCCGACGCCGCCTTCATCGCATCGGCATCGGCTTTGGTCCGCACACCCTGCACGCCTGGCAGATCGCCGCCGGGGATCGGCAGCATGCGCGGGCTCCCGCCGGTCGCCCAGACGAGCTTGCCATAGCCGATCGTTTCGCCGCTGTCGGTGGTGACGCTGTGCGCCGCCGGATCGACCGACACGACGCGCTTGCCGAGCAGCATCGTCACCTCGCGTTCGTCCCAATATCTGGCGGGGCGCAGCTGGATACGTTCGAATTCCTTTTCGCCCGCGAAATATTCCTTCGACAGCGGCGGGCGCTCATAGGGAAGCTCGGGCTCCTCGCCGACGATCGCGATGCTTCCTTCGAACTTTTGTGTGCGCAGCATGATCGCTGCCTGTGCCCCGCCATGGCCCCCGCCAACGATCACTACGTCGTACCGAGTCATTTCAATTTCATCCAATCGCCTGAAGCACCTGTCTTCCAGGCCGTGAAGACCGACGAAAAGACGCGGCTGGCAGCCGCACCTTCACGTGAAGCGGTGCGTTCGGGTCAGCGTCGGCCCGGGAAACGGGCGATTTCGATCTGGTCGAACATCCCGCCATAGCCCAGCGCCATGGGCATCTCCCATTCGAGCATAGAATAGGGATGGCCAGCGTCAAAGGCACTCGCTTCATCAAGCCGTTTGAGCATGGCCTCGTCAAGCGTTATGTCTGCTGCGGCGAGATTCTCGCACAGCTGCTCCGAACTTGTCGCTCCAACTATCGGTATGACGTCGCGCGACATCATCCACGCAAGCGCTAGTTGTCCCGAGGTCACGCCAAGTTCGTCGGCCATTCCGTCGAGCGCGACGGCGATTTCCCGATTGCGCGCATCGAGCGGTTGGAGCTGCATCGAGTCCATTCGCTTCGCGGTGTCGCTGTTCGCCATCCTTGTGTATTTGCCCGTGAGAATGCCGCCGGCCAGCGGCGACCAAGCGGTAACGCCGATCTCGTGTGCCCTGGCCAGCGGCAGATGCTCGCGCTCGATCGACCGCTGAACAAGGCTATATTCGAGCTGCATCGCGCTGATCGGAACCAATCCGCGCAGATCGTGAAAAGCCTGTGCCCTCGATACAACCCATGCCGGAACGTCCGACAAGCCGACATGTAAAATCTTGCCGGCGCTCACCGCGTCGTCGAGCGCCCTTTGGACCTCTTCGACCGGGGTGGTGAAATCCCACCAATGCACGAAATAGAGATCGATATAGTCGACCCCAAGGCGCTTGAGGCTGGCGTCGAGCGAACGGGTCAGGCTTTTGCGATGCATCCCCGCAGCGTTGGGATCTCCGCTTCCGGGAATTGCATTGGCATATTTGCTTGCGATCACGAACCGATCGCGATCGGGGGCGACCATCCGTCCCACGATGCTTTCGCTCTCGCCGCCAGTATACATATTCGCGGTGTCGATGAAATTGCCGCCTGCTTCGGCAAAGGCGTCGAAGACCGGTCGGCATAGTTCCTCGGGCCGCGACCAGTCGGCCGCGGTTCCGAAGGTCATTGTGCCGAGCGCGATCTGCGATACGCGCAGGCCGCTTTTCCCGAGCAGACGGTAGCGCATCAGCCCTGCTCGCCGAGACCGGGATTGTTGCGCCAGGCCTCGTCGGGGAAGGGGATCACGCCGAGCTGCATTGCGAACTCGCGGAAGTTCCAGTGGGTGCGGCAGCGCACAATCTTGCCGCCGCGATAAAATTGGGTGGTGGTACCGCGGGTGTAAGTCGTCTTGCCTGCTGCGGGGATACCAAAGAAATCTTCATTATGCGTGGCCTTCCAGATCCACTGCATATAACCCCATTCGTCATATTCGAAGTCGGCGCCGAGGAAAATATTGTCGGCGTAGCGGCGATAGACTTCTTCGGGAAACTCGCCGGGCGTCGGGCCCTGCCGTGTCTGGGCATGCTGGCGTGGGCAGCGGTCGCCATCATAGCTCAGCACTTCGAACTTGTGCACGCCGAAGGGAGATTCGGGGCCCGAATTGTTGAAGACGACGAAAGCCTTGTAGAGATCCTCCTTGGTGGTGATCGTCTGCATGAACTCGATATCTTCCCAGACGAAATCATCGGCATAATAGCCGAGCACTTCTTCCGCGCCCTTGTCAAAGAAGGCCGTGACCCAATCCTGCGCGCTGTTGAAATCCTTCGGCCGCGAATTGTGCGAGGGCGTCTCGACGCCCGTCGTCATCGTCGGCGCACGCAGGCCGCGTAGCACGCGCTGCTGATCGGGCGTCAGATGCTCGTCTGTGACATGGGCGGCATATAGAAAATGCATGTTTCTTCCTCTCTCATCGGACAATGCGCGGGTTGAACCCGTTCTGCGTCCCCGCAAACTATCCAGCTGCCAAGCCTTTGCCACGGCAGAAGGGGTCACGGCGAGGCCGAACGTGCCAGCGGCCCGATTATTTGGCACCTTCTGCTTTTTCGTGGCACGGCTGGCCCTTGGGGGCAGCCCTCGCTGCCCATAGGCTTGCCGATAACCAGAAAGAGGGTGGCGCCCGGCGCCGTCCCGCATGTGGAGAGACATATGAGCGAGACCCTCCTCAACCGGAGCGACGACACGGATATTGCCGATCGGGTCTATGATCCGCTTGATCCCGTCGTCAAACACGAGCCCTATCCCTTCTACGCAAAGCTTCGCCGTGACGATCCGGTGACCTGGCTGCCGTCGCTCCAGGCCTATGGCGTCGCGCGCTATGACGACGTCGATACGCTGCTCAAGAACGGCAAACTCTACAGCAGCTCGATGTTCTGGCCGGCGCTGCTCGGCGAATATGATCCTGTGCCAGAAGTCCCGCCGATGATCTCGATGGACCCTCCGGGCCATGTCCATCTCCGCAAACTTGCGAACAAGGCCTTCGTGCCCTCGAAGATCAAGATCCTCGTCGACCGCACCTATGAGGTGGCGAACGAGCTCATCGACGACATCATCGCCAAGCATGGCCAGGAGGGCGAGTTCGATTTCGCGACCGATTTCTGCGCGCTCTACCCGGTCACCGTGATCGCTCAGGTGCTCGGCGTGCCGACCGCACGTCGCGCCGAGTTCAAGATATGGGTCGACAATATCCTCGCGGCGGCCAACCGCGCCGCCTACGGTCCCGAGCGGCTTGCCGAAATTCAGGACAGCTCGGACAAGGTCCGCGCCTTCTTCGAAGATTTGTACGATGAGCGCGCCGCCGATCCGAAGGACGATCTCATCTCGCAGTTCATCGTCGCCGAGATCGACGGCGAGAAGATGTCGCGGATCGAAGTCATCCAGATGTCGATCCTGCTCCTCATCGGCGGCGTCGAGACGACAACCAACCTCCTCGGCACGACGTTGGTCGAACTGAAACGCCATCCCGAGGTTTATGCCCGGGTGCGCGCCAATCCCGATCTCATTCCGGCGCTGATCGAGGAAGTGCTTCGCTACAATCCGCCCGTGCAGATCATCTTCCGCCACACGATGGAAGACACCGAGCTTGGCGGGGTGAAGATCCCGAAAGGCTCGACGGTGATGCCGCTGCTTGCTTCGGCGAACCGCGACGAAAGCAAATTCGCTAATCCCGAAGTCTTCGACATCGACCGCAAAATCGCATTCCCGCTGATGTCCTTCGGGCAGGGGCCGCATTTCTGTCTCGGAAACTATCTTTCGCGGATGGAAGCACGCTCGGCCCTCGAAACCGTTTTTCAGCGTTTCGAACTGCTTGAGCCGTTGTCGGACGAGGTCGAATGGCTTGACTCCTACTTCGCCCGGGGACCGCATCACCTCAAGGTTCGTTTCCGCGCGCGCAGCTGAGCTGTCTTTCGAGGGCTACTGCAGGAGAGAGGCGAAATGCCAAGGCTGGCGCAGTGCTTCGGCACGGCTGATTATGAAGAGGCGGCGCGGCGACGCCTGCCGCGTCCGCTGTTCGACTATATCAACGGGGCGGCGGATGACGAGAAGACGGCGGCGGCGAATACCGCGTCCTTCGACCGTTACGACCTCGTGCCGCGCTATCTGACCGACGTCACCGCGGTCAGCGCCGCTACGCGCGTTCTCGGCTGCGACCTCGCATGGCCGCTCATTCTCGCGCCCACCGGCATGAGCCGGATGTTCCATCCCGACGGCGAGAGGGGCGTTGCGACCGTCGCGGCCGATGCGGGCTGCGGTTATGCACTTTCGACAATGGCGACCGCCTCGATCGAGGATATCGGGGCCATCAGTACGGGCCCGAAAATCTACCAGCTCTATCTGCTAGCCGACGACGCACTGAACTTCGCCAGCATCGATCGCTGCAAGGCGGCCGGCTTCGATGCGCTCTGCCTGACCGTCGATACGATCGTCGCGGGCAATCGTGAGCGCGATCTGCGGTCGGGACTCACCGTTCCGCCGCGGCTGACGCCGGCGTCGCTGGCATCCTTCGCGAGCCGACCCGCCTGGTGCCTTGGTTATCTGGCCGGCGGCAAGTTTTCTCTCCCGAACGTCACCGCCGGCGGCGAGGGAGACCTGTCGACGCTCGCAGCCTTTTTTTCGTCGAAGATGGAATCGCACATCAGCTGGGAGCGGATCGCCAGGATCGCAGCTTATTGGGGCGGACCATTCGCGATCAAAGGGCTCCAGTGCGCCGGTGATGCGCTTCGCGCCGCCGATGCGGGCGCAACAGCCGTCATCCTGTCCAACCATGGGGGGCGTCAGCTCGACGGCGGAGCCGCCACTATCGATCTTGTCGCCGACGTTGTCGATGCGGTGGGCGACCGGCTCGAGGTCGTGCTGGACGGTGGCGTCCGGCGGGGCAGCCATATCGTCAAGGCACTCGCCATGGGCGCGCGCGCTTGCATGACGGGGCGGCCTTATCTCTATGCGCTATCTGCCTTCGGTGCTGCGGGCGTCGAGCGCTGGCTTAGCGGCATGCATCAGGAGACGCGGCGCACGATGGCGCTGATCGGCTGCGCCACTGTCGGCGCTATTGGACGCGGCCATTTGCGCCTTGCGGGAACGGCACCGGCGTTTCTGGCTGCCGAGGCGGCGGCAGAAAGCGATTCCTCAGATTCAAAGCTCCGGCGCGCCTAAATATCGAGATTCCGTGCTACCTCGACAATCTCGTCGGCCTTCATCTGCGCAACGACGCTTGGCCGGCGGCCAGTCCAACGTTTGAAGGCCCGTGAGAAGGTGCCCTCGTCGGAAAAGCCGAGCATATAGGCGATATCGCGAATGACGAGGTCGCTACGCTTCAGATACTGAAAAGCGAGTTGCAGCCTGACCCGGTCAAGGACGTCGGAAAAGGTCGTGCCCTCTTCTTTCAGTCGGCGCAGCAAGGTGCGCTCGGTCATGTGCAGGCTCTTGGCGATATCGCTCTTGCGTACCATTCCGTCGGGCATTCGCGCGATCAGCGCGTCGCGCACACGCACAGCAAAACGTCCAGCCATGCGCGTCTCGAGATAGCGGTTCGCGACGCCATCAAGCAGCGATGCCAGTTCTTCGTCGGCGACCAGAATCGGGCGTTCGAGATCGGCGCGCGCGAAGATGATCGTGTCCTCGGGCTGGCCGTAAGCGACCGGGCAACCGAAGAAGGCTTCGAGTCCATCGCTCTGGCGGTGCTTCGGATGCGCGAGGCTGACCGCGATCGGCGTGATCTCGATCCCTGCGATCCAGCGAAGATAACCGAGCACTGACGCGAGCACCGTGTCGACCGTCTGATAAATGGGCGGCGCCCCGCCGGTATCGAAAAATATCGAAAGTGTGACCTGTTCGCCGGTCTCGGTGAGCGTGGCGGTCGCGGAGTCCGAAATGAGCCGGCAATAAAAGGCGAATCGGTGCAGCGCGCGCGAGAGCGTGGCTGAGCAACTCATCGCATAGCCAACAACGTGAAAGGTTGACGGTCGGACCTCCGCTGCGACGCGAAGGGCGAAGTCATTGCCGCATAGCGAAACCGCCTCGCGCCACAGAAGGCTGATCTGTTCCTGCGAATAGCGACCATAGCCGCCTTCAAGGCGGGATGGGTCCATGCCGATGTCATTGAGCACCCTGTCGGGATCGATGCCGCTCGCCTGCATCGCCCTCACGATCGCCAAGACCCATCCGGTCAATCCGGATTTGGATTCCGTCTCAGTCACCCGGCCCTCGTCATTCTATCGTTATGCGCCCAATAGGCCAATCGAACACTGATGTCACGTTCGGCCTGAGGGACATTGCCGAAGCGCCGCGTCCCGGCCGAACGTGTCGCTTTGTCCCGAACGGCTTTCCCTTGGCACGTCGCGCCCTGTCGTTTGGCACGATGATGGTTGATGCACGGTACGACGAAGGCAGATAGCGCCGCAAAGGCCGACGATGCCATTTTGAGGAGGAGAGGATTCATGCGTACCAGGGGATATCTTTATCGTGCGTCAGCGGCATGGGTCGTCGGCATGGCAGTGACCGCCACGCCCGCGATGGCGCAAACCGATCCGGCTCCCGTCGCGGAATCGACCGGTCCCGCCGACATCATCGTGACGGCAACCAAGCGAAACGAGAATTTGAGCCAGGTACCGATCGCCGTGTCGGTGACCACCGATGCCGACATCGCCGCCAAGGGCATTGTCCGGCCGCAGGACTATCTGATCTCGACACCGAACGTTACCTTCATCGACGAGGCGACCGGCGACAGCTTTACCAACATTCGCGGCCAGACCTCAGTCCGCAACTCCGATCCGAACGTCGCAGTGGTGATCGACGGTGTTCAACTTTCAAGCCTCAAGCAGTTCAACCAGGACCTGTTCAACATCCAGCAGATCGAGGTGTTGAAAGGTCCCCAAAGCGCGATTTACGGCCGCAATGCTGCCGCCGGCGCGATAGTCGTGACCACCAAATTGCCGCGCGACGAACTCGGTGGATCGGTGCTCGCAAGCTATGGAAGCTGGAATACCGCGCGTGCCCAAGCTGAAGTCAGTGGTCCGCTGACCGATACGCTCGGCTTCGGCCTTGCCGCATCCTTTCGCGATACCGACGGACCTTTCACCAATATCACGACGGGCGAGAAACCCTATCGCCTGCGCACCGTTCTGGGGCAGGCGCGGCTCTACTGGGAGCCCGTCGACGGCCTGACCGTCGATTTCAAACTCAGCGGCCATGACACCAAGGGTGGCTCGACCGCGCTGCAATCGCAGTTCGTCGGCCTTCCGATTGGCGGAATTCCGGTCAATGAGCTTGATGCCGATCGTACCGACCTGCCCTTTGTTACCAATGTCGAAGGGCAACTCGACGAGTGGCTCGTCGCGGGTTCGCTCAAGATCGACTATGACATGGGCTGGGCCACGGTCACGTCGGTCACGGCGGCGGACAAGCTCTACCAGTTCTTCGGCGGGGACTCGCCGCCCTATCTGGCAGACTCCGGCTCGCCGGGCTCGACGGTGCAGGGCTATAAGTATCGCGACAAGAATTTCTCGCAGGAACTGCGCCTCACATCCGCCAGCAATCAACGATTCCGCTGGCAGGTTGGTTTCTATTATCTCAACTTCAAGCGCGGGCAGATCAGCGAACTGAACCAGGACCTCGTCGGCGTCGTCCCTCCATCGGACGGTATCGATCCGCCGGGCGATGCGATCATCGGCGCGACCGTCTCCTATGCGCGCCAGGCGTACAAAACCGAGAGCTTTGCGCCCTTCGCCAGCATCCAGTTCGACGTCACCGACGCGTTGCACCTCAATCTGGCGGGTCGGTACGATATTGAGAAGCGCAGCGTCGTCGAACTCGCACCCGATGCGATCAATCCGGTGACAGGGGCCAACTACAATCTCTGCATTCAGGCGCGGGGTCCTGGGACAACCCTCGCCGATTGCCAGGCCTCGGAGACCTTCAAGGAATTCGAGCCGAAGGCGAGCATCTCCTATGATCTCGGCCGGACGGGCAGTGTCTATGCAAGCTACGGCAAGGGCTTCAAGAGCGGCGGCTTCAATCCACTCGGCAGCCGCGCAGCCCTGCTCGCCGTCGCCCCTCCGGGTGCGCAGGTCTTTGTGCAGGACCAGTTCGAACCGGAAAAATCGACCTCATGGGAAGTCGGAACCAAGCTGCGCCTGTTCGACCGTTCGCTGAGCCTCAATCTTGCGGCTTTCACGACCAATGTGTCCGGCGCCCAGCAGTTTGAATTCTTCCCGTCGGCGGGACTCCAGACGACGACCTCAATCGACAAGGTGCGCCTGCGCGGCTTCGAGGTCGACTTCAACTGGCGTATCCCGGGCGGGCCGCAAATCTTCGGCGCCTATGGTTATACCGATGGCAAGATACGCGCGTTCGCTCCGAACCCGGCCTATGTCGGCAACCGCGCACCCAATGCTGCCAAGTATAACCTCAATGCCGGAATCACGCATGACTTCGAGTTTGGCAACGACCTGACGCTGACGCCGCGTGTCGAATATACGCGGATCGGGTCAATTTGGTGGGACGTCATCAATACGCCAGGGTCGCGGCGCAGCCCGGTCGACCTGGTCGATGCCCGGCTCACGCTTGCAAAAGCCGATCGCTGGAGCCTTTCGCTCTTCGGCAAGAATATCTTCAACGAGAAGTACAACCGCTCCGTTCTGCCGCTGCTCGGCGTGTTCCAGCTCACGTCGCGCGCCGAAACCCGCCACTTGGGCGTGGAAGGACGGTTCAGTTTCTGATCTCTCCCGCCCTGCCGTCCCCGACAGGTTTTGCCGGGGACGGAGCTTTTTGAGATGATGGAGAGACGCGGCGCCATCGGGGCACTGCGGGACCAGGATGAGCTACGGAGACACACGATGAACAAGCAATGGGCGCAATATTGGATCGGGCTCTTCGCCAACGGAACTGACGAGCTGATGACGCTCTATGCCCCAGAATTCCAGTTCGAGGATGTCAATTTCGACCTTCGGATCGACGGCGACCTGCCAGCGCTGCGCGCTTTTTTCGAAGGCTTCATCGTCGAGGATCCGGCGGCGAGTTATAACAGGTTCGATGTGTTCGACTATGTCGGCGACGACCGGCTTGGCTCCTTCCAGTGGACCTGGGAAACCAAGCATGCCGGAAATTTTCTGGGTGTCGATGCCAAGGGCAAGATCACCAAGACCCGGGGCGTCACCGTGATGGGATGGAACGAGGATGGCAAGATCATCCTCGAGCGGAGCATCTGGGACGCTATTCCCGTACTCAAACAGCTCGAAGCAATTCCAGGGTGACGGCCGTCATGACCGCGAACAGGGAATATCGTATCGGGTCGCTCGCCGCCGTGGAGGCGGGCGAACCGATTCTGACCGAGGCCGGCGGACAGGATGTCGCGCTCTTCATGTGCCGTGGCAAAGTGATCGCGACCAATGGCCAATGCCCACATGCCGAAGGTCCGCTGCATGAGGGCGATGTTGAGGGCACGATTCTGACCTGCCCCTGGCACGGCTGGACCTTCGACCTCGAATCGGGCGCCTGCCAGGAAGATGATTCGATCGTCCTCGAACGCTATCCGGTCCGCATCGACGGCGACGATGTTTTCGTGACGCTATGAGCGAAGCCGCTGCCTTGCCCGCCGTTTCTGCCAGCCTGATCGACCAGCTGCGCGATATCGTCGGCGATGCGGGACTCGTGACCGGGGCGGATGTCGCGGCGCGCTATCCTGGCTATTTCATGGACCGGATCGGGGCCGATGCGATCGTGCGTCCGCGTACGACCAAAGAGGTCGCGGCGATCCTGCGGCTGTGCAACGAAGCGGGCCAACCGGTGGTTGTCCAGGGCGGCATGTCGGGCTGGGTGCGCGCAACGGAAACGCGCGGCGGTGAGATCGCGCTGTCACTCGAGCGCATGGCCGCGATTGAGGTGATCGATCCCGTTAATCGCACCGCGACCGTGCAGGCGGGTGTCGTGCTCGAAACCCTCGAAACCGAGCTTGCCCGGCATGGACTGACCTTTCCTCTCGATCTCGGGGGACGCGGTTCTTGCCAGATCGGCGGAAATGCCTCGACCAATGCGGGCGGAATGCGCGTTATCCGCTACGGCATGATGCGCGAACAGGTGCTCGGCATCGAAGCCGTGCTCGCCGATGGCCGGGTCATTTCGTCGCTGAACCATATGATCAAGAACAACACCGGCTATGATCTGAAGCAGCTGTTCATCGGTTCCGAAGGCACGCTCGGCGTCATCACGCGGCTGGTGCTGCGCCTTCGCGAGCGTCCGACGAGTTCCAATACCGCGATCGTTTGCGCAGCGACGTTTGACCAGATGGTCGATCTGCTGCGCTTCGTCGATCAGGGATTTGGCGGATTGCTGAGCGCGTTCGAGTTGATCGACAACAGCTTTTACAAGCTCAATACCGGCCCGGGAAAGCATGGGGCGCCGCTGCCCGACGACCAGCCCTATTATGCGATCATCGAGATGCTCGGCTCACAGCAGGAGCGGGACACCGAGCTTTTCGAGTCCGTTCTCGGTGAAGCCGGCGAGCGCGGCTATTTCGACGATGCGGCTCTCGCCCGGTCGGAAACGCAGCGGCAGCAAATCTGGGAAATCCGCGAGGATCTCGAACATGTGGTTAAGGAATTCCAACCCTTCTACGCATTCGATGTCTCGCTCCCGGTCGGCGATATGCAGGACTATATTGCGGCGGTGACGTCGCGGCTCAAAAGTCGGTGGCCGGATGGCAAGATCGCCTTCCTCGGCCATATGGGCGATGGCAATCTTCATGTCGCGATCGGCGCGGGCGGCGAGTGCGACCGGCACGGTGTCGAGGCCTGCGTTTACGAGCCGCTGCGCCCGATTGGCGGATCGGTCTCAGCCGAACATGGTATCGGCCTTGAGAAGAAGCCATGGCTCGACGTTTCCCGCTCGGCGGCCGAGCGCGGGCTAATGGCCGAACTCAAGCGGCTTCTCGACCCGGGGAATATCCTGAACCCGGGCAAGGTGCTGGATGTGCATCCATGACGAAACTTCGTCTCCTCGGCCATCCAGTGAGCAATTATGTGAACATCGTGCGCGCCGGTCTGCTGGAAAAGGCGCTGCCGTTCGAGTTTGTCGCGACGCGCTCATCGCAGGACGCTGCGTTTCGCGAATTGAGCCCGCTCGGAAAGATACCGGTCCTCGATACCGGCGAGGGCTTTCTTACCGAGACCGTCGCAATCCTCGAATATCTCGACGATGTCTTTCCGGAGGTGCCGCTTCGTCGCGAGACCGCCTTTGCGCGCGCCCGCGACCGGCAGACGATCAATATCATCCAGCTCTATGTCGAAGCACAGGCGCGCCAGCTCTTCGCCGGCGTTTTCATGGGCGGTAAGAACCTGCCGACAACCGAGGCGTCGGTTCGCGTGATACTCGACCGCGCGACCGTAGCGCTGTCGCAATTGCTGTCGCCGAAGCCCTTTTTCTTTGACGATCGGCCAGGGCAGGTGGATCTCTTCGCTTTCTACAATCTCGATATCGCCGAAAGGGTCACGCGCTTCGTCTATAATCGCTCGATCATCGACGAGATCGGCGGGCTGGGCGAATGGTTAACGGCGATGCGTGCGCGGCCGAACACGCGGCTCGTAACGACCGAATTTGAATCCAGTTTCGAGGGCTACCTGGCGGATCATGGCGCCGCCTATCGCCCGGACGAATCCCAAAGGCCCCTATCCCATGCGTGACGTCAAGCTGACTGACAAATATACCCTCTGCGAAGGCACTGTGCTGATGACCGGCACACATGCGCTCGTTCGCCTGCCGATGCTGCAGAAAGAGCGCGACACACGCGCTGGGCTCGATACTGGCGGTTTCATTTCGGGCTACCGTGGTTCGCCGCTTGGCAGTTACGATCAGGAACTGTGGCGCGCGAAAGATTTGCTCGAGAGCATGGACGTCATCTTCCAGCCCGGCGTCAACGAGGATCTGGCGGCGACCGCGGTCTGGGGCACGCAGATGCTCGCTGGCATCCCCGATGCGACCAAAGATGGTGTTTTCGCGCTCTGGTATGGCAAAGGCCCTGGCGTTGACCGCTCGGGTGATCCTTTCAAGCATGGCAATATGGCGGGATCGCATCCGAATGGTGGCGTGCTCATCGTCGCAGGCGACGATCACAGCGGCAAGTCGTCGACCGTCGCGCACCAGAGCGAAATGGCGTTGATGCACGCCGGCATGCCGATCCTGGCACCTTCGGATGTGCAGGATGTGCTCGAGTTCGGCCTGCTCGGCTGGGCGATGTCGCGCTACACGGGGCTCTTCACCGGCTTCAAAATGTGCAACGAAGTGCTCGAACAGACGATGACGGTCGAGCTGCCGCGGCTCGACAATGGTCCAGTGCTGCCCGAGCGGGGCACCGCGCCCGCCAATGGCTTCAACAATTTCCCGACCCATCTCGACCGCGTCCAGTCGGAGATCGTCGCCAAGCGCTTTCGCTGGCCGCTTGTCGAGAAGTTCGTACGCGCGAACGGAATCGACCGGGTGCTTATCGACAATGGAATGCGCAAGCTCGGCATCGTTGCAACTGGCAAGGCGGTGCAGGATGCGCGCCAGGCGCTTAAGCTGCTTGGTCTCACCGACCTCGACGCTGCCGCCCATGGCATTTCGCTTTATCAACTGGGCTGCATGTACCCGGTCGAACGCGAGGGGCTTGCAGAATTTGCGGCTGGCCAGTCCGAACTCCTGTTCATCGAGGAAAAGGAGGGGCTGACCGAAGCGCAGGCGAAGGCGATCCTTTACGGGCGCACCGGTGCGCCGCCGATCGTCGGCAAGTGCGACGAGACGGGCGCCTTCATGATCCCGAGCGACGAACAGCTCGATCCGCTCCAACTGGCGCTGGTGATCGCCGAGCGGCTGCGGCGCCTCGGCATTGAGACGCCCGCAATCGCCGAGCGCGTCGCTGCGCTTCGGATAGCGATGACCAAGGTCGCGAGCCAGAAAACTGGCGACGCGGTGCGCGCGCCCTATTTCTGTTCGGGCTGTCCGCACAACACCGGCACCCGCTTTCCCGACGGCAGCCTCGCCGGGGGCGGGATCGGATGTCATGCGATGGCGATGTATTCGGGCCCCGAAATGCTGCCTAACACCCAAATGGGCGGCGAGGGCGCGCATTGGTATAGCCTCGCCTATTTCACCGAGACGCCGCACATATTTCAGAATATCGGCGACGGCACCTATTATCATTCGGGTCTGCTCGCAATCCGCGGCGCGGTCGCGGCGAAGGTCAATATGACCTACAAGATTCTCTTCAACGATGCGGTCGCGATGACGGGCGGCCAGCCGGTCGATGGGCCGCTCACGCCCGGCGACGTGACGCGGCAGGTGCTCGCCGAAGGAGTAGAGCGCTGCATCGTCGTCACCGATCGTCCCGATCTCTACGACGCCAACAGCGGCCTCGGCGAAGGCGTGACCGTCCACCACCGCGACGAACTCGATGCGTTGCAACGCGAGCTTCGCGAGGTGAAGGGCGTCACCGTCATCGTCTATGAGCAGACCTGCGCCGCCGAAAAGCGCCGCCGCCGCAAGCGCGGCAAATTCCCCGATCCGGCGAAGCGCATGTTCATCAACAGCGCGGTCTGCGAAGGATGCGGCGACTGCTCGGTCCAGTCGAACTGCGTGAGCGTCTGGCCCAGGGAAACCGAGCTTGGCCGCAAGCGCCAGATCGACCAGTCGAACTGCAACAAGGATTATAGCTGCGTCAAAGGCTTCTGCCCGAGCTTCATCACCGTGCTCGACGCCGAGCCGCGCAAGCCCAAGGTCTCTGCGCTCGCGGGCGAAGCGCAGACCGATCTTCCCGAACCTGCGCTGGCTGGGCTGGCGGAGGGTGCGTTCAACATCATGGTCTCGGGCATTGGTGGAACGGGCGTCGTGACGATCGGCGCGCTGCTCGGCATGGCGGCGCATCTTGAGGGGCTTGCCTGCTCGGTGTTCGACATGACGGGGCTCAGTCAGAAAAATGGCGCGGTCTACAGCCATGTCCGCATTGCGGCTGTGGCAAGCGATCTTGCGGCGCAAAAGCTCGGCACCGGCGAAGCCGATCTCGCGCTTGCTTTCGATGCCGTTGCGGCGCTGGCAAAGGAACCCGTCGTTACCCTGTCGGATACGCGAACGACGACCGTCGTCAATGCGCGCATCACGCCGACACCTGCGTTTCAGCGCAATCCCGACCTGGTGCTCGACCAGGGCCTGATCGTCGGACGCCTCCAGAAATTGTCGTTGGAACTGCACGGCGTCGATGCGACGGGACTGGGTCTCGCGCTGTTCGGGGATACGATCGCCGCCAATCTCTTCATGCTGGGTTACGCGTCGCAGCTCGGTTTGCTTCCGGTGTCGCCGGCGTCGATCGCGCGTGCGGTCGAGATCAATGGTGTTGCGATCGCGTTCAACCAGTCGGCTTTCGCTCTTGGGCGTCTTCTTGTTGTCGACCCGGACAAGGTCAATGCTGCTGTCGCTGCGACGAAAACCGAGCCGGACTTTCAGCCGCTCACCGATCTGGCCGACATCGTCACACACCGCACGGCCTTGCTCACTGCCTATCAGGACGCCGCCTACGCGGCGCGCTATCGGGCGCTCGTCGAAGCGGTCGCCGCCGCCGAGGAGCGAGTGGTTCCAGGCAGCACGGCGCTCGCCGTCATGGTCGCGCGCAACTTCGCCAAGTTGATGGCCTATAAGGATGAATATGAAGTCGCGCGCCTCCATGCCGATCCCGCCTTCCGGCGCGAACTGGAGGCGGCTTTCGAGGATGGCGCAAAGCTGCGCTACAATCTTGCTCCGCCGCTCTTCGCCAAGCGCGATCCTCAAACCGGCCATCTGTTGAAGCGCGAGTTCGGACCTTGGGTCGGCAAGCTCTTCCCGCTGCTCGCCAAGGGTAAAAAACTGCGCGGCACCGCCCTCGATCCCTTTGGCTACACGGCCGAGCGCAAGATGGAACGAGCCCTGATCGACGAATATGAAGCGCGGCTGCGAGAGATGGCCGTCGCGCTGACCGCGGCCAACCACAAGTTCGCGGTCGAGGCGGCGAGCCTGCCGGCGCAGATCCGCGGCTACGGCCATGTGAAGGAGGCCGCGGTTGATCGCGTGCGCGGACTCGAGGCGAGCGTGGCCGAGCGATTCCGCAACGCGGCGACGGTTTCCGACAAGAACAACGACGATAATCGGGTGTCTCTGACCGCCTGAGAATGAGGAGAGTGAGATGGTCCGGATGTTGATTGGCGGAGAACTTGTGGAGGGGCGGCGGACGCTCGACGTCGTCGACCCGTGCACCGGTGCTGCCTTTACCCAAGTGCCCGACGCGGATGCGGCCGACGTTGAACGCGCGGTCGCCGCCGCCAAGGCGGCCTTTCCCGCCTGGCGCGATCGGGCGCCCGGCGCGCGCGGAGACGTTCTGCGCGCGATGGCGGCGAAGGTCGCGGAAAATGCCGAAGAGCTTTGCGCGCTGCTCGTCCAGGAAACCGGCCGCCCGATGGGGCTCGCGCAATTTGAAATCCTCCATCTTGCGACTGGCTATCTCAATTATTATGCCGGCCTCGAAGTCCAGCCCGAGCTAATCGTCGAGGATGATGCGCGCCGGGTCGAACTGCATCGCAAGCCGCTCGGCGTGGTGGGCGCGATCGTGCCGTGGAACGCGCCCGTCTTCATCGCCGCCAACAAGATCGCGCCCGCGCTCGCCGCTGGAAATACGATCGTCGTCAAGACCGCCCCGACGACACCGCTCACGACGCTCCGCCTCGGAGAACTATGGGCAGAGGTCGTGCCGCCGGGCGTTGTCAACATTCTCTCGGGCGGAAACGAGGCGGGGGCCTTGATCGTCGCGCACGAAGACGTCGCCAAGATCACCTTCACCGGATCGACCGAGACGGGACGCAAGATTATGGCATCGGCGGCGCCGACGCTGAAGCGCGTGACGCTCGAACTGGGCGGGAATGACGCCGCGATCGTGCTGCCCGATGCCGATGTCGCGGCGATTGCACCCGCGATCTTTGCCTTCGCCTTTTTCAATTCGGGTCAGGTCTGCGCCGTGATCAAGCGGCTTTATGTCCACGACAGCCTCTACGACGCAATGTGCGATGCGCTCGCGGGCCTGGCGTCGTCAGCCAAGCTGGCGCCGGGAAGCGATGCCGCGGCCGAGTTTGGGCCGGTGCAGAACAAGGCGCAATATGAAAAGGTGCTCCATTATCTCGCCGAAGCGGAAAAGGCGGGAAAAATCGTTGTGGGCGGCGAGGGGGCTGGCGGACCGGGCTATTTCGTGCCGTTAACCGTCGTGCGCGATGTGGCCGAGGGCTCGGCGATCGTCGACGAGGAGCCATTCGGACCGATCCTGCCGATTATCCGCTACAGCGATGTCGACGATGCCGTGGCGCGCGCGAACGCGTCGCCCTTCGCGCTCGGCGGCTCGGTCTGGGGCAGCGATGTCGCCGCCGCCACAAAAGTCGCAGCGCGGTTCGAATGCGGCAGCGTCTGGGTTAACCAGCATTGTGCGCTCGACCCGCAGGTTCCGTTCCCGGCGAACAAGCAATCGGGTTTCGGTGTCGAGGGCGGCGTCGAGGGCCTTTATCCCTATCTGGCGCTCCAGACGATCAATGTTGCGAAGCCGGCGGCCCAGGGATGACGACGCTCATCGTCTGCATCAAGCGCAAGCCCGGCCTCAGCCCCGAAGAGTTCACGAGCCATTGGCAGGATAAGCACGGACCGCTGCTTCGTTCGTGCGGCGATTTCACGCGGCATCTTCGAAGCTACACCCAGCATGCACTTGCTGATCGCGACAGTCCGGTCGCAGGGCTCTTCGGTGTCTCGGGCGACTATGATGGCGTCGCAGTGCTTGATTTCCGGAGCGAAGCCGCGATGCGGCAGGCGTTTGCCGAGCCCGCCTATCTGGCCGAGGTGCAGCCTGACGAAGCCAATTTCGTTGACCTCGACAACTGCCAGTCGTTCGTGACCAAGCCGTTGCCGGTCGTCGCGTCGGCGCAGGGCTTGTTCGACCTTTCGGGCAAGACCGCCGTCGTCACCGGCGGCGCGAAAGGCGTCGGCGCCATGATCAGCCGGTCGCTTCTGGCGGCGGGCGCACGCGTGCTGATTGTCGCGCGCGGCTCGCCCGAGAACAGGGCATTCGCCGAAGCCTTGAACGCCGACGGATCCTGCGCGCTGCTTGAGCATGACCTGTCGACGGGCGAGGGAATAGCCGAGGCGGTGAACGCCGTCACCTCGGAAGCGAGCGAGGTGCATATCCTCGTCAACAACGCCGGAACCTTCACCGCGGCACCGATCGACGCGATCACGCCCGCACAATGGGACCGCGAATTGGGCGTCAATCTTCGCGCCCCCTTTTTTCTCGTCCAGGGGCTGTTGCCGCAATTGACCGCAGCCGCGCGCGACAGCGATCCGGCGCGCGTTATCAATATCGGATCAATCGCTGCGCTGTGGGCAAAAAGCAGCAGCGCTTATGCCTATAGCGCCGCCAAGGGGGGGCTGCATCAGCTCACGCGCGCACTAGCCTCGGATCTCACGCGGAGGCGCATCAATGTGAACGCGGTTGCGCCGGGCTTCTTCCCTAGCGACATGACCGATGGCTTCTTCACCGCGGTGCCTGGCCTCAAGGAACAGATGATCGAGGGAATTCCGGCTGAACGGCTCGGCAGCGAGGCCGATATCGGCGGCGCGGTCGTCTTTCTGGCGTCGCGGGCAGGCGCCTACGTCTCAGGATCGATCCTGCCGGTCGAAGGGGCTTTATGGGCGGCGTGACCACCGTCGCACTCATCGAGCGGCGCCCCGATATCTCGCGCTCGCTCTTCACCCGCTATTGGCGCGACGTGCATGGGGTGATGGCGGTGCGCATTCCTGGTTTCGATTGCTATACCCAGCATCATGTGACGCCGCTCGATCCCGCCGCCGAACCGATCGAGGGCATCGCGATCGTGACCTATCGCTCCGAGGAGGATCGCGCGGGCCTCATCCATAGCGAGGTCACGCGGCATATCCACCGCGACGAACAGAATGTCTTCCGCCGCGCGCTTCTCTACAATCTCGGCGAAGCGGCTTCGCAGACGATCATCGGCAACGACGGCGCGGCGGGGCAGGCGATGTTTCTTGTCGTCGAGGCGGGAGTCGATGTTGGGGCGCTCGTCGCGGCGCTCGGCGATACGCCGGCCTATCTGGCCACCTATGACCTGACGGGAGGCGATCCGTCGGGCTGGAACCAGACCGACACCAGCGGCCGGAATTTCGGATCGCTGATCCACGGCATCTGGCCCGAACGCGCGGCTGCGATCGCGGCGTCAGACAAGTTGCCCGCCGCCGCCTATCTGCTCGATGAGCGTCATGTGATGGTCGAAAGTGGCAAGCCGACAGAGGTCGGACTGCGCGGGCTCGATGCGGTACGGACGATCGACGAGGCGGGGGCGGACAATCAGCTGAGCGACGCTGTGGTCCGGGCGATTTACGGATCGTGGGCCGTCCCATGAGCTTGCCGGGTGAATTCGGCGGCAAGGCCTTCCTGCTGGCCAGCGCCGCGATCGGCCTGTCGGCCGGAATGACCGCCACCCTTTTCTATAGCCTCGGCAGTTTCATTCCGTCCTTACAGGCCGAGTTCGGCTGGAGCCGCGGCGACATATCGCTCGCGGTGACGCTGATGACGCTTGCGGTCTTCGCATCGGGCGCCTCGGCGGGCCGACTTTGTGACCGGTATGGCGCGGGGAATGTAGGCGCCACCAGTCTGGTCGCCTATGCGTTGGGCGTGATCCTGCTTGTCGCAACCGCCGGGAGCATCGAACTTTTCTGGGCGCTTTATGCGGTGATCGCCTTGCTTGGCGTCGGATCGACACCGATCGTCCTCATTCGGCCTATTGCCGCGGCGTTCGATAGGCAGCGCGGACTGGCGCTCGGGATTGCGCTCACAGGGGCGGGACTGGCGGGATTCTGGGTTCCGCATTTGGTGGCAATGGTGACCGAAGCCGCCGGTTGGCGCGCGGCCTATCTGGCACTCGCCGGAATCGCGATCACTGCCGCGCCGATCGTCTGGTTCGGGTTTCGGAGCGTCCCGCAAGGACGAAGCGTTCCGGCAGCCGCCACACGGTTGGTCGGCATGACGGCTACCGAGGCGCGAAGAACCCGCCGTTTCTGGCTGCTCACCATCATCTCTTTCGCAATGGCAGCGGGGCTGGGCGGGGTGGTGGTTCATCTCGTGCCCTTGTTCCGTGATCTCGGTGCCGATCCGTTGGCCGCGGCGGCGACAGCCTCGCTCGTCGGCCTGTCGAGCGTCGTCGGCAGGCTTGGAATCGGCCTGCTCCTCGACCGCTTTCCCGCTGCACTCGTCTCGCTCGCCGTCCTCGCGCTTGCCGCACTGGGGATCGGCCTTCTGCTGATCGACGGGCTCGCGATGGGCGCCGTCGCGGCGATATTGCTCGGGATAGCGGCGGGCGCCGAAATCGACCTGCTTGCCTATCTGACCGTGCTCCACTTCGGGCAGCGGCAATATGGCGCAATCTACGGGTGGCAATATAGCGTCTTCGCGCTTGGCTATGGGCTGAGCCCGCTCGCGCTGGGATTGATGCGTGACGCCAATGGCGATTATGGTCTCGCGCTGACCGCGAGCGCGTTGCTCGTTGGCGGCGCGGCGCTGCTGATGCTTCGCCTTCGCGAAGAGACTCGGCGGACAATCGATTGTCCGACGGCGCCGTTCATGTCATCAACGACGGCATGACGCGCCACAACGGACATCGCCCATATGTCAGGCGAAAGTCGACGCCTTGATGTCGCTCGGCGGCCCCAGCTGGCTCGCGCTGGCGATATTGTGCGAGGTCCTTGCGACCTCCTTTCTGAAAATGGCCGACGGCTTCACGCGTCCGCTGCCTTCGCTGGTCGTCATCTTCGGCTACGGCCTCGCCTTCTATTGCCTGTCGATGGCGCTTCGTACCATACCGGTCGGCGTAGCTTATGCTATCTGGTGCGGGATCGGGATCGTGCTTGTCACGGCGATCGCGTGGGTTGTCTATGACCAGGTGCTCGACGCCTGGGCACTCACCGCGATCGCACTGATCCTGGTCGGCACATTGATGCTCAGCATCCGCCCGCCCGTCGGCGGTTAGGGCGGCGTCGTTGCCGCTTCTGTGCGGGAAACGCCGTTGGCATTAGTGTGTCGGCGATCGCCCCCTCGGTAGCCCCGGCCGCCGTCGCGAAGGGCATGCGGAGATTTTCCTGCATGCGCGATCTGTAATTGGTCAGGATATGAACGGGAAGGTCGCGAAGCGCGCTGTCGAGCGGTAGCGGCTCGGTCGTAAACATGTCGAGTGCGATCGTTCCGAGAAGATCGGCGACCGTGGGGTCGGCAAGCGCGGCTTCGTCCAACATCGCGCCGCGCGAGCGATCGATCAGGATCGCACCCGGTTTCATGGCCAGCAACCTCGATCGCGACAGCAGGTCGTCGGGCTCAGGCGAAAGCGGGACGAGCGGCAAGACGTTGTCGCTTTCGGCGACGAGTGGGTGAAATCACGCTGGGCAACGTCGATTGAAGGCGGCCGCAGACCCTGGTGCTGACACAGATCTGCGATGTCGATTCTGGCGTGTGCGCTGACTTCGGTACGGCGGCGACACCAGCCGGACCCATATTGTGGATCGACCATGATCTTGTTGCTCGCCAGCTATTGGCCTCGGCAGGCGACCCCGGTCGAACTGGAAGAGGCCATATTTTCTCCGCGGCGCGCCGCAATTCCGACTTTCGTCCAGCAAAGCCGGGCGGGACAGAGACCGGTCGCGCCCGGCTGCGGGACCGGTGGGGCGGGTTTCCGGCAATGTACCTGCCGGCTCAGCGCGCATATTGGCGTCGGGCGATCGCCCGGATTGCATAGATGATCGCCATGCCGCCGTTCCAGCTCAAGAACCAGAATTGCGTTTGCTGCGGAAGGCTCGCGAACAGATAGAGACACCCTGCGATGGCCGTGGGTCCGACGAGCCACGCCGCAGGCGTGCGGAACCCACGATTGGCGCGCGGCGCGCGCCGCCGCATCACGAGCATTCCCGCGGCCACGCTTGCGAAGACGACAAGCGTTCCCGCGTTGGCGAGCGCCACGATTTCGCCAAGCGGCAGGAAAGCGGCGATCGCCGACACGATGAGCATCGTCGCCTGCGTCGCGCGTGCCGGAACCCCAGCGCGCGACACGCGCGCGAGCCGGCGCGGCAGCAGGCCGTCGCGCGCCATCGCGAAGGAGACACGCGTCTGTCCATAGAAGAAGGCAAGGATCACCGTGGGCAGCGCGATGACGGCGGCGATTGCCAGGAAACTCGCCGCCACTGGCTCGGCGAGCTCACGCAGGATAAGCGCAAGCGGCTCGGCGCTCCCCGCAAAGCGGGAGAAGGGCATGGCTCCGAGCGCTGCCGCCGCGGTGATCATGTAGATGATCGCACAGCCGAACATCGCCCCCAGAATACCGATTGCAAGATCGCGCCGCGGATTGCGCGTTTCCTCCGCCGCGCTGGCGATCGCGTCGAACCCGTAGAAGGCAGAGAATATGATGGCCGCTGCAGCCATGACACCGCGTTCGACCCCGTCGGCGTCCAGCGACTTGTTGAACCCATGCGGACTGAACGGGACGAAATTGTCGGCATCGAAGGCGGGAAGCGCGACCATGACGAACAGCACAAGAGCGGCCATCTTGAGAGCGACCAGCACTGCATTGGCCACCGCGCCTTTGCGTGTCCCGGCGAACAGCATCGCGGTTACCGCGACGATGATGATTACGGCCGGCAAATTGACGATCCCGCCGGCGTGCGGTCCTTGCATGAGCCACATCGGCGCTCCGAACCAGGCGGCAAGGAGCGGCGCCGCATAGCCCGACCAGCCCACGGCTACAGCGCTTACCACGAGGCTATATTCGAGGAGCAGCGCCCAGCCCGCGAGCCAGGCCGCGAACGGGCCGAATATGTCCCGGTTATAGGCATATGCGCCGCCCGCGGCCGGGATCAGCGTTGCCAGTTCGGCATAAGCCAGAGCGGCACAGGCGCAAACGGCGCCCGCAATGAGAAAGGCAAGCAATACTGCTGGGCCTGCCTTCTCCGCGCCAACGCCGATCAGCGTCAATATGCCCGTACCGACGATCGCGCCGACGCCGAGCGCGACCAAATGCGGCCAGCCCAATGTGCGCTGAAGACCGTGCTCCTGCAGGGTGTCCCGCCCGGCTGCCACCGGCGCGCCCTGAACATGTTTCATGAACGGGATCGCCTCGCGGCCCGCGTCATTGCGCAAATTCCAGCACCGCGAAAACGACAGCCGGAAGCCCGATCGCGACGATGCCGCCGATCACGAAGGTCCAGATTTTCTCGCTCATCAATGCCTCGTCCTGTTCGCCGTCCGCAAGGTGCGGCCCTGGCTTGCAAATAGCAGGAGAGGCTCTGAAGATGGTGCGGAAGCTCTTGACGAATCCCGCAGTTTCTGCGGTCAGGTCGGGGTATGGCCGCACGAATTTCTCTTGACCGGATCGACAGGAAAATCCTGCGCATCCTTCAGGCGGACGCTCGAATCACCAACCAGGCGCTCGCGGCCGACGTCGGCCTCTCGTCGAGCGCCTGCCTTGCGCGGGTGAGGCGCCTCGAACAAACAGGAGTTATCCAGGGCTATCATGCCCGGCTCGACCCTTTCCGCGTCGATGTGGGTCTTGTCCTTTTCGTCGAGGTTGCGCTCGAAGGACGGGCTCGGGACGAGGAAGCCCGTTTCGAGGCCGCGATCGAGACTTTTCCCCAGATCGTCGAAGCCTCGCACGTCGGCGGCGATGTCGATTATATTCTGAAAATCGTCGTGTCGGACATGAGCGAATGGGCCCGGCTGCGCGAGAGCTTCCTCGCGGGAAATATGGGGATTGGCAGCATCACCACCCATGTTCTGATCAAGAAGCCGCGCATCTTTACAGGCTATCCGGTTCGCGAAGCCTGACGCGCCTGCCATGTGCATGGGCATCGCGTGCAAGCGACGCCCTCGCATCGCCATGCCCTGTCATTCCCGCTGCGCCGCCGCGCTCTTGCTGGCGAAGCCTACTGCACTTGCCGATCGCCTCACTCGATCCGCTGGGCAAGTTCGCGGTTGAGCCCGAGCGCGACGAGCGTGCAGAGCGCACCGGACAGGAGATAGGCTCCGGCCGCGATGAGACCGAACGCGCCTGAAAGCCAAAGCGCGACCAGGGGCGCAAATCCGGCGCCGAAAAGCCAGGCAAGGTCTGACGTCAGGGCCGACGCCGTATAGCGATGCGACGGGCGGAAGTTCGCCGACAGGGCGCCCGAGGACTGGCCGAAGGCCAACCCCAGCAAAACAAAGCCGGTCACCATGAAAATCACTTCGCCCGCCTCTCCCGCGCCCAGCAGCTGCGGCGCGAAGCCGCTGAATGCCGCAATCGCCGCCGCCGTGGCACCGAGCACCGCCCGGCGTCCCACCCGGTCGGCAAGGTAGCCCGAGGCGATGATCGCGGCGGCGCCGGCGACCGCCGCCACGGCCTCGATCAACAAAAAGCGCTCCGGTCGGTCCTCGGTGAAGAGGAAGACCCACGACAGGGGATAGACGGTGACCATGTGGAACATGGCGAAACTCGCGAGCGGCGCGAAAGCCCCGGCGATGATGATTTTCCAGTTCGCGTGCAACGTCTCGGCAACCGGTGCGGGGCGCAGCGCGCGCTCCTCGAAAAGCCGCGCATATTCGGGAGTCACCACGATGCGCAGCCGCGCGAAGAGCGCGACGACATTGATCGCGAACGCGACAAAGAAGGGGTAGCGCCATCCCCATCCGAGGAAATCTTCCGCCGAGAGCGTCGACAGCAGGAACATGAAAAGCAGGCTGGCGACGATCAACCCGAGCGGCGCTCCGAGCTGCGGAATCATCGCGTAGCGCCCGCGCTTTCCCGCAGGCGCGTTAAGCGAAAGCAGCGACGCGAGCCCGTCCCATGACCCTCCGAGGGCTACGCCCTGTCCCATTCGGAACAGCGCGAGAAGCAGCGCCGAAGCGGCCCCGATCGATTGATGGCCGGGCAGAAAGGCGATCGCCGCCGTCGACCCGCCGAGCAGGAAAAGCGCGATGGTGAGCTTGGCGCCGCGGCCATGACGGCGGTCGATCGCGGTGAAAATGACGGTCCCCAGGGGGCGTGCAACGAAAGCGAGGGCGAAAATGGCAAAGGAAGCAAGCGTTGCCGATAGCGGATCCAGATAAGGAAACACCAGCGCGGGAAAGACAAGCACCGAGGCGATTGCGTAGACGAAAAAATCGAAGAACTCGGAGGTCCGGCCGATGATCACGCCGATGGCGATTTCCGATGGGGCTATCGGCTGCCCGTCGTCATGAAGCGCGCGCGCATCGCGTTCGGCCTGGGGCGAGGGCTTGGTGTCGGCTGCCATTGTCTAGCGGGTTCCTGCATCGGGCGCCGTCGGCGATTGCGTCATGGCGCGGGTCGGGAATCGAAGGCATCGCCCTTCGTCTGGCCCCGCTCTTGCGCGATCCCGGCCGCCTTCGGGATTGGACAAAATGTCCTATGGGCGAAGCCGCCCGGGCGGCCTAGGCGCCGGCCCCATGGTCAGACGAACTTCCAAACTCCGCGGCCTTGCGCGATGCATCCTGCCTGTGCCCCTGCTGTCTTTTCTCGGGGGCTGCGACATGATCGTCCTCGAACCGGCGGGCGACGTGGCGCGCCAGCAGGGCGACCTCATCATCGTCTCGACCGTGCTCATGCTGCTGGTCATCGTCCCGGTGATGGCGCTGACGATCTTCTTCGCGTGGCGCTATCGCGCGGCCAACAGCCGCGCGACCTACCGGCCCGACTGGGATCATTCGACCCAGCTCGAGCTCTTAATCTGGGCCGCGCCGCTCCTCATCATAATCTGCCTCGGCGCGATTACCTGGGTCTCGACGCATCTTCTCGACCCATATCGTCCGCTCGCACGCACGGCACCCGGCAAGCCCGTCGCCGCCAGCGTTGAGCCGCTCGACGTGCAGGTTGTCGCGCTCGACTGGAAATGGCTGTTCATTTATCCCGAACAGGGCGTGGCAGCGGTCAACGAACTCGCGGTGCCGGTGGACCGGCCGATCCGTTTCCGCCTCTCCGCTTCCTCGGTGATGAACAGTTTCTACATTCCGGCGCTGGCCGGGCAGATCTACGCGATGCCCGGCATGGAAACCAAGCTACATGGCGTCTTCAACGAGACGGGCAATTTCACCGGCTTTTCGGCCAATTATTCGGGGGCAGGCTTTTCGCACATGCGCTTCGCGGTGAAAAGCCTCGAGCCTGCGGCTTTCAAGGCCTGGGTCGATGGCGCGCGCGGATCGGGGCATGGCGAGCTCGACCGCATTGCCTATCTCCGGCTCGAACGGCCAAGCGAAAAGGAGCCGGCGCGCCGCTTCGCCTCGGTCGAGCCGCTGCTTTTCGATGCGATCGTCAACATGTGCGTCGAGCCTGGCAAGATGTGCATGCACGACATGATGTCAATCGACGCCGCAGGGGGAGCCGGGGTCGCCGGCATCGGCAACCTCCGTTCAGTCACTTATGACAAGTTGGCACCGCGCGGTACGGCAGATGTCGCGCGCTGGAGCATGCACTATGTCGCGGCGCTTTGCAGTTCGCCGATCATGGCGGGCGACCGACGCGATGCGCCGTTGGTCGAACTTGCACCGCTTGTCGGTGCCGGCCTCGAAACGCCTGGCGCCGCCGCCCGGTCCGCCGCGCCGGGACCTGCTCACCCCCGCCCGATGTCCTGATCCCTCGCGAGAATTCCAATGACCCCGCATCCAGCACCTGCAACCGGCCCTGTTCTGGGGCGCCTCTCGCTCGAGGCCATCCCGCTCCACGAGCCGATCCTCGTGATCACCTTCGTCGGCGTCCTTTTCGGGGGCGCGGCCCTGCTTGCCCTTGTCACGCGCCTCCGCCTCTGGGGCTATCTTTGGAACGAGTGGTTCACGACAGTGGACCACAAGCGCATCGGCATCATGTATATGATCCTCGGGCTCGTCATGTTCCTGCGCGGATTTGCAGACGCGATCATGATGCGGATCCAGCAGGCGATGGCCTTTGGCGGGTCCGAGGGCTATCTCAACGCGCATCACTACGACCAGATCTTCACGGCGCACGGCGTGATCATGATCTTCTTCGTCGCAATGCCCCTCATCACCGGCATCATGAACTATATCGTGCCGCTCCAGATCGGCGCGCGCGACGTCAGCTTTCCCTTCCTCAACAATTTCAGCTTCTGGATGACCGCGGCGGGCGCGGCGCTTGTCATGATTTCGCTGTTCGTCGGTGAGTTCGCCCAGACCGGCTGGCTCGCCTATCCCCCCTTGTCGGGAATTGCGTACAGTCCCAATGTCGGGGTCGACTATTATATATGGGCGCTCCAGATCGCGGGGGTTGGCACAACCCTCTCGGGCATCAACCTCATCGTCACCATTCTCAAGTTGCGCGCGCCCGGTATGGGCCTGATGAAGATGCCCGTGTTCACCTGGACAAGCCTGTGCGCCAATATATTGATTGTCGCCTCTTTTCCCGTGCTCACCGCAGTACTCGCGCTGCTCGGCCTCGATCGTTACGCCGGAACCAATTTCTTCACCAACGATCTTGGCGGATCGGCCATGATGTATGTCAATCTCATCTGGATCTGGGGGCATCCGGAAGTCTATATTCTCATCCTTCCCCTGTTTGGCGTTTTTTCCGAGATCGCGTCGACCTTCTCGGGCAAGCGACTCTTCGGCTACACATCGATGGTCTATGCCTCGGTGTGCATCGCGATCCTGTCCTATCTTGTCTGGCTTCACCATTTCTTCACCATGGGCTCGGGCGCGAGCGTCAACAGCTTCTTCGGAATCACGACCATGGTCATCTCGATCCCGACGGGCGCGAAGCTCTTCAACTGGCTTTTCACCATGTATCGAGGACGCATTCGCTTCGAACTGCCGATGATGTGGACCATCGCCTTCATGCTGACCTTCGTCGTGGGCGGCATGACCGGGGTGCTGCTCGCCGTGCCGCCCGCCGACTTTGTCCTTCACAATTCGCTCTTCCTGGTTGCCCATTTCCACAATGTGATCATCGGCGGGGTGCTCTTCGGTCTCTTCGCTGCCATCAACTATTGGTGGCCCAAGGCGTTCGGCTTCAGGCTCGATGACTTCTGGGGCAAGATCAGCTTCTGGTGTTGGGTGGTCGGTTTCTGGCTTGCCTTCATGCCGCTTTATATTCTGGGCCTGATGGGCGTGACCCGCCGGATGCGCGTGTTCGACGATGCCGAACTCCAGCCATGGTTTATCGTCGCCGGTATCGGCGCGGCAGTCATTGCAGTCGGAGTGGCCGCGATGATCGTCCAGTTTGCGGTCAGCATCTGGCGCCGCGAAGCGCTCGCCGAGACGAGCGGCGATCCCTGGGACGGTCGCACGCTCGAATGGGCGACGAGCTCGCCGCCGCCCGACTATAATTTCGCCTTCACTCCCGTGGTGCACGACCTCGACGCCTGGCACGACATGAAACGGCACAGGCATCAGCGGCCCGTGGCGGGGTTTCGCGACATTCACATGCCGCGCAACACGGGTGCAGGTGTCATTCTCTCCGGCTTGAGCCTCGTCCTTGGATTTGCTCTCGTCTGGCATATCTGGTGGCTGGCGGCAGCGAGTTTCGTCGCCCTGATCGGCGGCGCGATCGTCCACAGTTTCAACTACAAGCGCGATTTCCACATCCCCGCGGCGACCGTCGCCGCGATCGAGGATGCAAGGACGCGCGAACTCGCCGGCGGAGCATGACGTGACCAGACCCAACCTGACCTCGCCGACCGAAGCCGGGCATTTCTACTGTCTGGAAGAGCGGCCGCACCCTGAAGGCCACAGCACGATGCTGGGGTTCTGGATGTATCTGATGAGCGATTGTCTCATCTTTGCCATTCTCTTTGCTTGCTACGCGGTTCTGGGGGGCAATTATGCCGCGGGTCCGGCACCGCGTGACCTGTTTGACCTCGATCTGATCGCTCTCAACACCGCAATGCTGCTCCTGTCGTCGCTGACCTTCGGCTTCGCGCTCATCGCGATGCAGCGCGAAGCGCTCGGCACAACCCTCGTATGGCTCGGCGTCACCGGGCTGTTCGGCGCGGCCTTTCTCGGGATCGAATTATATGAGTTCCACCATCTGGTCGAACTCGGCGCGACGCCGCAGCGCAGCGCGTTCCTCTCGGCCTTTTTTACCCTTGTCGGCACGCATGGCATCCACGTGACCTTCGGACTCGTCTGGCTCGCCACGATGATGGTCCAGCTGCGCCGCCACGGGTTGATTGCCGCGAACCGGCGACGCCTCATGTGCCTCTCGATGTTCTGGCATTTCCTCGACGTCATCTGGATCGGCGTCTTCACCTTCGTCTATCTCATGGGAATGTTGCGATGATCTCTCAGAATGCCCCTGCAAAGCCGCGCGCGATCGAAATGCCGCGCGCCTCGATGCGCGACTATGGATGGGGTTTCGTCCTTTCGGTCGTCATGACGGCCGTACCATTCTGGCTGGTTGCGGAGCGACCGCTCGATGCCGGCGCCACCGCCGCCCTGATCATGATCCTCGCGGCCGCCCAGGTCATCGTCCATATGATATTCTTCCTGCACATGACGCCGAAGGCCGAGGGTGGCTGGTCGCTCACCTCGCTTATCTTCACGATCATCGTGATCGTCATCATGCTCGCCGGTTCGCTCTGGGTGATGCATCATCTCAACAGCAACATGATGCCGATGCCCCACGGCGAGGCCGAGTTGTTGTGAAGCTCCGGCGCCGCGGACTTTCCGCCGCCGCAGCGCTTCTCGCCGCAGCCTGCCTTCTTGCACTTGGCGTCTGGCAGCTCGAAAGGCGCGTGTGGAAGCAGGAACTGGTCGCGGCTGTCGACGCGCGCCTCAAGGCTGCCCCCGTCGCGGTCCCCGGACCCGGAAGCTGGCCCGCGCTCGATGCGCGGCGCGACGCCTATCGCCGGGTCCGCGCGACGGGACGCTTCCGGCACGAAAAGGAAACGCTCGTCCAGGCGGTGACGGTCCGGGGCCGCGGTTTCTGGGTTCTGACGCCGCTCGTGACGCCGCGCTTCACCCTGCTCGTCAATCGGGGATTCATTCCCCCCGACCGGCGCGACCCCGCGTCGCGGCGGGACGGCAATCCCGACGGTCCTGTCACCGTCACCGGATTTTTGCGCATCAGCGAGCCGGGGGGAGGCTTTCTTCGCTCGAACCGGCCTGCCGACAATCTTTGGTACTCGCGCGACGTCGAGGCAATCGCCGCGGCGCGCGGTCTCGAGCGCGTTGCTCCCTATTTCGTCGATGCCGATGCCTCCTCCAATGCCGGCGGCTATCCTGTCGGCGGCCTCACCATCGTCGTCTTTCGCGATCATCATCTTTTATATGCGCTGACCTGGTTCGCGCTCGCGGGTCTTGCCCTGCTTTTTGCCTGGCGGATCCTGAAGCCATATATGAGGATATGATGAGTCCCTCGACCGCCTCCGCGATCGCGCCCCCCGAAGCCGATGCCGGTCGGCGCAACATGGCGCTCCTCATCCAGCTGCGGTGGCTGGCGGTGGGCGGGCAGCTTGCCACCATCATGGTCGTCGAGGCGGTGATGGGCATTGCGCTGCCCCTCGGGCCGCTGCTGGGGGCGGTTGCTGCGCTGATCGCAGTCAATGCGGCGAGCATTTTGCTCCTGCGCCGCGGGAAGCCCGTGACCAGCCTCGAGCTCACCGCCGCCCTTCTGTTCGACGTGGCCGCGCTCGGTTGGCAGCTCCATCACAGCGGGGGTCTTGCCAATCCCTTCGCATCGCTATTCCTGCTGCAGATCGTGATCGGCGCAATCCTGCTCACGCCGCGCTCGTCGTGGACGATCGTCGCCGCGGCACTCGTCGCCATCGTCGCGCTGCGGGTCGATCCGACGCCGCTCCGCCTGCCGCCGCCTTATTCGGACGACCCGCTTGCCCTTTATCTCAATGGCAGCATGATATGCTTCGTGCTGGTGGCGGTGCTGCTCGTCGCCTTCATCGCGCGTATCAGCCGCAATCTTCGCGAACGCGATGCGGCGCTCGCAGCCAGTCGCCAGCGCGCGGCCGAAGAGGATCATATCGTTCGCATGGGACTTCTTGCGTCGGGAGCGGCGCATGAGCTCGGCACGCCCTTGTCCACGCTTTCGGTCCTCATCGGCGACTGGAAATCGGCGCCCGGCGTTGCTGCCATGACAGAATTGCGCGACGATTTCGGCGAAATGGAAGCCGCAGTTGCGCGATGCAAGACGATCGTCAGCGCCATTTTGATGTCGGCCGGCGAAGCGCGGGGGATCGCCCCCCGGCCCACTACCATCCGCCGTTTTGTCACCGAGATTGCCGATCATGCCGCCGCCGTGCGCCGTCCCGGTACGCTGGAATTCAGCGATCGGCTCGGCCCCGACGTGGCCATCGTGTCGGACGCCGCGCTTCGGCAGGTTATCGGCAATGTCATGGACAATGCCGCCGAAGTATCTCCCGCGTGGACAAGGCTGACGGCGCGGCGCGACGGGGCGATGGTCGTGCTCGAAGTGTCGGATCGCGGTCCCGGTTTCAGTGCCGACATGATCGCGCGTTTCGGGAGACCTTATAGCTCGACCAAAGGTCGTCCCGGGGGCGGACTCGGCCTCTTCCTTCTCGTCAATGTCCTCCGCAAGCTCGGCGGATGCGCGCGTGTCGGTAACCGGGACGGGGGAGGGGCGCTTGTACAGATATTCCTGCCGCTCGCTGCGCTCGCGCCCGCCGAGGGGAGCGCGCGGTGAACCAGCGACACCTGCTGATCGTCGAAGACGACGAAGCGTTCGCGCGGACACTCCGGCGTTCCTTCGAAAGGCGCGGCTACCGCGTCGAGGTGGCGCATGGTCCCGAGGCAATCGCGGCGATCGTCAAAAACTGGCGGCCGGGCTATGCTGTGGTCGATCTCAAGCTCGGGAATGCCTCGGGTCTCGCCTGCGTCGAGCAGCTGCGCGCGCTCGATCCTGCAATGCTGATCGTGGTGTTGACGGGCTTTGCGAGCATTGCCACGGCGGTCGAAGCGATCAAGCTCGGTGCATCCTATTATCTTGCCAAGCCTTCGAACACCGACGACATCGAAGCGGCGTTCGCGCGAACCGAAGGCGATGCGGGCGTTCCGCTCGACGGACGACAATCGTCGATCAAGACGGTTGAATGGGAACATATTCACCAGACGCTGGCCGCAGCGGGGTTCAATATTTCGGAAGCGGCGCGGCGGCTCGGCATGCACCGGCGCACGCTCGTGCGCAAACTCCAGAAACGGGGGATGCGCTAGTCCGGTCGGGCGGTCGGTTGCGCGCCCGAAGGTCTGCAGACCTGTCCCGCAAGCCTCGCCGCGCGCGCATCGCGTGGGCCGGTCATGTCCCGACGCCGCGCCGCGGCATCCGTCCCGGCAAAGGGCTAGTCTCCGCGCAGAGCATGGTTCCAAAGGGAGGAGGGAGGAACGGCTCCGCGCGGAGTGGCAGCGGGCCAGGGGGCTGGCCCGTGTCCATGCGATTCGGCGCGCCATGCGACCCAGCAGTTAAACCGAACCGTACGGTCTGTTAATAGCATGCGCTTGATTCGTCAACGACCCAATGTACACGGGGTCGCAGGAGGCAGGGCGATCGTGCGCACAAAAAGCGACAGCCGCAGGGATGCGATACTGGAGGCGGCGACCGGCGTTTTTCGCGAAGTCGGCTATGAGCGCGCGAGCATGAACGAAATTTCGGCGCGGGCCGGCGGATCGAAGGCGACGCTATACAGCTATTTCCCGTCGAAGGAGGAGCTGTTCGCGGCGGCGATGATGGCAGCAGTAGAGGAGCAGGGAGAACGCGCTTTTGCAAGACTCGACCCGGCCCGGGACGATGTCGAGCGAACCCTCGTCGGATTTGGCGAAGCCTATCTTGCAATGCTGACAACGGCCGATGCCCTTGCCATCACTCGGACGGCGATTGCCGATGGCGCGCAGACCGCGCTGGGCACCGCTCTCTATGCGAAGGGACCCGAGCGCAGTCTTGAAGATCTTGCCCGATATTTCGACGCCTTGCAGCAGCAAGGGCGTCTTGCCCCGGACGCGGATCCGCGCGTGATGGCCGCTCAGTTTCGCGCGCTCGTGCGCGCCGGCACCGTCGAACCCTTGCTCTATGGAGCCGGACCCCGGTTCCGCGTTGCCGAAATGGTGCAAGCGGGTGTCGGCGCCTTTCTGCGTGCATATGCGCCCAAACCGGACGCGCATCCGCACAAGCCGCCGCCGCGGACCCCCGCTGCCTGACGGCTACCAGTCGTTCGCCATCTTGCGGACATGCTGCGCGAGGAAGTCCGACCAGGCGCGCGCCGCGGCCGCCGGACGGCGCGTCGGGTGGGACACCGCATATACGGCGCCAAGATCGAGCAGCGGAACGCCGAGATCGAGCTCGACGAGTCGCCCCGCGCGAATTGCCGCCGCCGTCATGAAGCGCGGCCCATAGACGAGACCCTGGCCGGCAATTGCAGCCTCGACCAGCGCTTCGCCATTATTGGCGTGAAGCCATCCGCGCACGCGCACCTTGTCGCCTCCGTCGCGCCCGAAGGCCCAATGCGATGTGCCGGTTGCGGGCGACAGCGTATATCCCAGGCACTCATGACCGGTAAGCTCCGCCGGCGAGCCCGGCGTGCCGTTCGCCGCCAGATAAGCGGGGGCCGCACAGATATTGAGGCGAACGTCGGCAAGCTTTCGGGCAACGAGGCTGCTGTCGCGCAGTCGTCCGATCCGGATGGCCATGTCCCATCGCTCTTCGAGAAGGTCGACATAACGATCGGTAAGGCCGAGCTCGATCGTCACCGCCGGGTGACGCAGCCGGAAGTCCGTCACAAGTCCGGCAATATGGCGCAGCCCGAATGTCACCGGGGCATTGATACGCAGCAATCCGGCCACCGTGACGGTGCGTGCCGACACGGCCGCCTCGGCCTCGTCAATATCGCCGAGAATGCGTTCGGCCTTGTCGATGAATTCCTCGCCGGCACCGGTCAGCGCGAGGCGGCGGGTCGTGCGGTTGATCAGCGTCGCGCCGAGCCGCGCTTCGAGCGCCGTCAGATGCTTCGCCGCCATGGCGGGCGAGATGCCGAATTCCCGCGCCGCTGCGGACAGGCTTCCCGTCCGAATGGCGCGGACAAAAATTTCCACCTCGCGCAGCCGATCAGCCATTTGATACCCACGGTTTAAATTGTTTCGCCAAATACACTCATTATCATCATCGCGTTCAAGGTCCATATCGGCTTTCAGAAAGGAGAGCCCATGGCCCGCCAACCTGCCTTTTTCATCCCCCACGGCGGGGGTCCCTGCTTCTTCATGGATGACCCGCGTGGCGTCTGGAAAGGCATGGAGCATTTTCTGCGATCGCTACCCGAGCATTTCCCCGAACGCCCGCGTGCGATCCTGCTCGTCTCGGCGCATTGGGAAACCGAGGGATTTGCCCTGACTGGCGCCGAACGCCCCGGGCTGATCTACGATTATCATGGGTTTCCCGCGCACACTTACGAACTCGAATATCCGGTCGCGGGCGCAAGCGATGTCGCGAGCGAAGCTGCCGCGCATCTTGGACGCGCCGCCTTGCCTGCGCGCGTCGACCATGGGCGCGGGCTCGATCATGGCGTCTTCATACCGCTGATGGTCGCGCTCCCGCGGGCCGATATTCCCGTGGTCGAAATGTCGATCGATCGCAGTCTCGACCCCGCGCTCCATATGGCCGCAGGCGCAGCGCTCGCTCCGCTTCGCGATGCGGGCGTCGCCATCATCGGCTCGGGAATGAGCTTTCATAATATGCGCGGTTATGGAAACCCGGACTTTACCGCGCCTGCAAACGCGTTCGACCGCTGGCTGTCGGATGCAGTCGCGATGGAAGCGGCGCAGCGCGCCGACGCCCTTGCGCGCTGGGAAGAGGCGCCGGCTGCGCGCCTGTCGCACCCCCGCGAGGAGCATCTCCTCCCGCTGATGGTCGCCGCCGGGACCGCCCGGGGTCGCGGCCGCCGGATTTATGGCGAGGAAACGCTTCGCACGGCGATTTCGGCATTTGAATTCAACGACGACATGGAAGGAACGGACAATGACCTACAAGCGGCTTGAGACCTTTGCGCCCTATATGCTTGCGCTTCTGCGCATGATGACGGGCCTGCTATTCCTCGCGCATGGCACGCAAAAATTTCTGGGCTTTCCCGCCGGCGATTATGCCGGAACGGGATGGGGATTCGCGCATCCCGGGGCGTATGCCGGCGCGATCGAACTCGCCACCGGCCTTCTGGTCACGCTCGGCCTGTTTACGCGGCCTGCCGCCTTTCTCGCATCGGGGACGATGGCCGCGGCCTATTTCATCGGACATGCGCCGCAGAACTTCTTTCCCGTGAACAACGGGGGCGATGCCGCGATCCTCTATAGCTTTGTCTTTCTTTATGTCTTTTTTGCGGGCCCGGGCCCCTTGAGCCTCGATGCGCGCCGGGGTCGCGCGGCGTGAGGCGCCTCGCGGGAAAGGCTGTGACCGCTCGTGCCGGACCCTGTGTTGCGCAGCTTGTAAAACATTGGTCTCATAAGTTCGCGGTGGTGGACGAGAGCGGCCGGGTGCGCATCGAACTGCCGCGCGGCGAGGCAATTCTTGGCGCATCCGGTGGCCACATCGATATCGAGCTTGCCGCCCCCGACGAGCGCGCGCTGGCGCGCCTCAAGGAAGTGCTCGTTCGCCATCTCGATCGCTTCGCCTTTCGCGAAGGACCGCTGTCCTATGCATGGACGGTAAAATCTCCATCCTGACCCGCGCCCTGCCGCTGCCCGGCCGATGCGCACAGCAGCCGACGCGAAGACGCCAGGACAGCGCGCGCGAAATGATGCCGTACACCGGGCGCGCGTCGACCGGGCGATTGGACAAATCGGATCGGACCGGGTTCGCGGCGTTGTCGCCGATCTTGGCACGGCGGACGGCGCGGACGCGCTCGTTCGAGCCGTGCCCGATACGGACATCCTCGTAAACAATCTCGGCATTTACGGCGCGCGCGATTTCTTTTCGCTGACCGACGACGGCTGGGCCCGGATCGCCGAGGTGAATGTGATGAGCGGTATCCGGCTCGCCCGCCGTTATGCCCCGGCGATGAAGGCGAGGGGCTGGGGACGCATCCAGTTTGTTTCGAGCGAGTCGGCGCTCAACATTCCGACCGAAACGGTCCATTATGGCGTGTCGAAGGCTGCCGTGCAGGCCGTGTCGCGGGGACTGGCGAAAATCCTCGCGGGCAGCGGCGTAACCGTCAACACGATCCTTCCAGGACCCACAAGGACCGAGGGCACCCTGGCGATGATCGAGGCGCTGGCGCGCGATCGAGGCATCGGTCCGACGACAATGGAAGCGCTGTTTCTGAAGGAAAACCGGCCTTCGGGCCTGTTGGGGCGATTTGCGGAGCCCGCCGAGGTGGCGGCGCTGTCGGTCTACGCTGCGTCGGTGCAGGCGAGCGCGACCACGGGCGCGGCGCTGCGCGTCGATGGCGGCATCGTCGAGTCGATTGCGTGAGCCGATCGCGGGCTCCCCGCAGGATGGAGCCGAAGGGCAGGTGCGGGCATCTAATCGAAAGCCGACAGGAAGCGGGCGACATTTCCCCCAAGATCCCCCACGGCATAGCCGCCTTCCATGAGGATGAGACAGGGCAGGCCCGATCCGGCGATTCGTTCGCCGATCGAAGGGAAATCATTGGCGCCGATGGCGAAAAAGGAAATCGGATCGCCCTCGAATATGTCGGCGCCGAAGGACAATATCAGCAAATCTGCGCCCGATGAGGCGATCTGTGCCAGCGCCTCGTCGAGCGCGGCGAGATAATCGGCAAGAGCGGTGCCTCGCTCGAGCGGCAGATTGAGCGTGGCGCCCGATCCGGATCCTGTGCCGCGCTCGTCGGCATGCCCCCAGTAGAAGGGATAGTCGGTCGCGGGGTTGGCATGGATCGAGGCAAAAAATATGTCGGAACGCTCGTAGAAAATATCCTGTGTCCCATTGCCATGATGATAGTCGATATCGAGGATCGCGACGCGCGCGACGCCTGCGTCGCGAGCCGCCTGCGCAGCGATTGCCGCATTATTGAGATAACAATAGCCGCCGAGATAATCGGCGCCCGCATGATGGCCCGGCGGCCGGCAAAGGGCGAATGCGTTCTGCGCGCCGCCACGGATCGCGGCGAGCCCGCTGAGGGCGGTTTGCGCGGACCAGTAGGCGCTGCGCCATGTCGCGCGACCGATCGGCGTCGCGGCGTCGAAACTATATCGCCCAAGGCGGGCGTCGATCCGGCTGAGCGGCACCTGCCGCCGCCCGACGACCGGCCAGGTATAGGCAATGGCATCGCCCTCGCGCCCAGCCGCGCGCCATTGCTCATGGGCGGACTGCAGAAAGTCGATATAGTCGCGATCGTGGATCCGCAGGAGCGGCTCGAGGCCATGGTCGCTCGCTCCTTCAAAATTGCCGAGGGCGCGGCCGATGCTTTCGGCGCGCGACGGACATTCGGCATAGCGGGTCCAGGCGCCATTATGCAGTTCGCGTTCCGGGGCGTGATCGAGCTGCCGTTCGTCGAAAAAGCGCTTCATCGCCTGCTTCCCCTCCCTGTTTCATTTCCCGCGGCCCGGCGTCGCCGAGCGCGGGGCCGTCGCCGCCACATCGGGCGGCGGACATCGCCGGTCAATCGCTGTCGTGCGTGTAGGCGCGAAGAAAGACGGCGACCGCATCCGCGACGGCGGCGTCGCGCTTGAAGACGCTATCGGCGCCGAACATCCGGGGCTCAAGCATGCCGGCTTCGAGGAGGCCCTTGAGGTGGAGCGCCGCTACCCAGGGATCGGCGCTCCGGAGCAATCCATCCGCCATCCAGCGCTCGATGTGCGCAGCCACACGCCTCCAGCCGCTCTCCGGGCCCGAGCGGTAGAGAAGGGGACCAAGGCTGCCGCCACCTTCTGCCACGCCGACCCGGATATAGCCGAGCGCGACCGGGGACAGCGTCAGGTCGAGATAGGCGCTGCCGAACGCCTCGAGCAGCGGCCGCAACGCGCCGGCAGCGCGATCGAGGAGCGCAAACATCGCGTCCGCCTGCTCCTCCATCGCCTCGACCATGACCGCCGCGAAGAGCTCCTCTTTCGAGCCGAAATAATTGTACAGGGTCATCTTCGAACCGCCGGTGCGCGCGGCGACTGCGGCCATGCTCGTCCGGTCGAACCCCCGCTCGCAAAATAGCGCGGCCGCCGCTTCCATGATCGCCTGGCGGCGTGCTTCGGTCTTGACGCGCATCCTCACCTCTTTCCCGAACCAGCCTGTACATTTTCAATTTGACATTGGCAAACTGTAACTATACTGGCCCGTTCAGTCCACTTATAACTCGGTCCGGCGCTTCGGTGGCCGGGCCATTTTTGTTGGAAAATGGTGATAAATGCAGATTTCTGCCCCCCGCACGTCGTCCGATGCGTTCGGCAAACGCGCCCGCGCCACGGTTCTTGCAGCCCTGCTCGCTGGCTGCACTGCGGCCGAAACCGCGCCCCCGCAAACGCTACCCGAGGTCGGTGTGATGACTGTCGCAACCGAAGCTGCAGAATTGCGCGCACAGCTGCCGGGCCGCACCGCGCCTTTCACCGTGTCGGACGTGCGCCCTCAGATCGGCGGTCTTATCCAGAGCCGCCATTTCCGGGAGGGGGGCTCCGTTCGCAAGGGCCAGCTTCTTTATCAGGTCGACGCCGCTCCTTTCAGGGCGGCCTATGACCAGGCGCGCGCCAATCTCGCGCGCGCCGAGGCAACGCTCAGATCGGCAGGCGCGCGCGCCGCGCGTTTCGGTGAACTTGTCGATATCGATGCGGTCAGCCGACAGGAAGCCGACGATGCGGCTGCCGCAAAGGCCCAGGCGCAGGCCGATGTCGCCGCAGCACGCGCCGCGGTCCAGACGGCGCGGATCAATCTCGGCTATACGCGTATCACGGCGCCGATCTCGGGCCGCATCGGCCGTTCGAGCTTTACGCCGGGCGCGCTTGTCACCGCCGGTCAGGCTGCACCCCTCGCAACCATTCAGTCGCTCGACCCCATTTATGTCGATATCACCCAGTCGAGCGCGGAGATGCTGCGGCTGAAACGCGCGGTCGCGCAAGGCAATCTGGCGCGCGGCGGCGACGCAACGGCGCGCGTTAACCTGACACTTGCCGACGGCAGCCGCTATCCGCTCGAGGGCGTTTTGGAATTTTCCGAGGTGTCGGTCGACCCCAGCACGGGCGCAGTCGTGCTGCGCGCCCGCTTTCCCAACCCCGACGGCACCCTGCTTCCAGGCATGTATGTCAAGGCAAGTCTTACCGAAGCCATCGACCCCGACGCGATCCTCGTCCCGCAGGCGGCGATCACCCGCGATGAAAAAGGACGCGCCGTTGCGATGGTCGTCGGGGACGGCGACAAGATCGAACGGCGACTGGTCGCTGCCCCGCGCACCATCGGCAACCGCTGGTTTGTGACCGCCGGACTGAAGCCAGGCGAATCGCTCGTCGTCGACGGGTTCCAGAACTTCCGTCCGGGCGACCGGGTGAAGCCGGTCGCGACAAAGTCCGCAAAATCCGCGAAGGCGGCGCGCTAGTCATGGCCCGCTATTTCATCGACCGGCCCATTTTCGCATGGGTGATCGCGATTCTCGTCATGCTGTTCGGCGCCCTCTCGATCGGGCGCCTGCCCGTTTCCCAATTTCCCGAGATCGCTCCGCCGAGCATTGCGATCGACGCCAATTACCCCGGTGCCTCGGCCCAGACGCTCGAGAATACGGTCACGCAGGTCATCGAGCAGCAGATGAAGGGGCTCGACGGACTGCGCTATATGTCGTCGACGAGCGATTCGGCGGGTTCGGTGCGGATCACGCTGACTTTCGAACAGGGCACCGATCCCGACATCGCGCAGGTGCAGGCCCAGAACAAGCTGCAGCTCGCGACCCCGCTCCTGCCGCAGGAAGTGCAGCAGCAAGGCGTTCGGGTCTCGAAATCGACGATCAACTTTCTGACCGTGCTTGCCGTGCATTCGCGCGACAGCTCACGCACCGCGAGCGACCTCGGCGACATCGTGGCCTCGCGCATCCAGGATCCCTTGAGCCGCGTGACCGGCGTCGGCGACACGATGGTGCTCGGGGCGCAATATGCGATGCGCGTCTGGCTCGATCCGCACAAGCTCAACAGCTACGGATTGACCACCGCGGACGTCAAGGAAGCCATTCGCGCGCAAAATGCCCAGGTTTCGGCCGGCCAGCTCGGGGGGCAACCCTCGGCACCCGAGCGGGCCCTCAATGCGACAGTTTCCGCCCAGTCGCGGCTCAGCACGCCCGAGGCCTTCCGCCAGATCATCCTGCGCTCCAACGGCGACGGGTCTAACGTGCGATTGAGCGACGTCGCGCGCGTCGAACTTGGCAGCGAAATGTACGACGTCACCGCCAAATATAACGGGCGGCCATCGGCGGGCTTCGCAATTCGTCTCGCGCCGGGTGCCAATGCGCTCGACACGATGGATGCAGTCAAGGCCGAGGTCGACAGGCTGAAGACGTCGCTGCCCGACGATATCGATATCGCTTATCCCTATGATTCGACGCCGTTTGTCGAACATTCTGTGACGCAGGTCGTCAAGACGCTGCTCGAAGCGGTGGTGCTCGTCTTCCTCGTCATGCTTCTCTTCCTCCAGAATTTTCGCGCAACCCTCATCCCGACGATTGCCGTGCCGGTGGTGTTGCTCGGGACATTCGGGGTGCTCGCGCTCTTCGGCTTTTCGATCAATACGCTGACGCTTTTCGGCATGGTGCTCGCAATCGGGCTTCTCGTCGACGACGCGATCGTCGTCGTCGAGAATGTCGAACGCATCATGGCCGAGGAGGGGCTCTCGCCGCTCGAGGCGACCCGAAAATCCATGGGCGAAATCAGCGGCGCGCTTGTCGGCATCGGGCTCGTCCTGTCGGCGGTTTTCGTGCCCATGGCCTTTTTTGGCGGTTCGGCGGGCGTTATCTACAGGCAATTCTCGATCACCATCGTGACCGCGATGATCCTCTCGGTGCTGACGGCGATGATCCTCACGCCCGCCCTTTGCGCCACCCTCCTCAAGCCGGTCGCCAAGGGCTCTCACGGGAAGACCACGGGCTTCTTCGGCTGGTTCAATCGGACATTCGAACGCGCGACGGTGCGCTATGTCGATGGCGTCCGGAGGACCATCCGCTCGGCCAGGCGCTCCTTCCTGCTCTATGCATCGCTCGCCGTCGTCGCCGTCCTGCTCTTCGCCGGTCTGCCGACGGGATTTCTTCCCGACGAGGACCAGGGGCAGGCGATCGCGCTCGTCACCCTCCCGCCGGGCGCGACCGCGCCGCGTACCGAAGCGGTCAATCGCGCGATCACCGAGCATATTCTTGCCAATGAAAAGGACAGCGTGAAGGAGGTGCTCACCTTGAGCGGCTTCAGCTTTGCCGGGCGCGGACAGAATATGGGCATGGCGTTTGTCAGTCTCAAACCGTGGCACGAGCGTTCGGGCGAGGCGGCGAGCGCAGCCGCGGTTGCCGAACGTCTCAACGCCGCGATGGCAGCCGTTCGCGATGCGCGCGTCATAGCCTTCATTCCGCCGGCGATCATCGAATTGGGCAACGCCACCGGCTTCGATTTCCAGCTCCAGAACGAGGCAGGCCTGCCGCGCGAACAATTTCTGGCAGCGCGCAACCAGCTGCTCGGCACGGCTGCGCAGGATCCCGCCCTCATGGCTGTCAGACCCAATGGGCAGGAGGACACGCCGCAGCTCAAGATCGAGGTCGATCAGGCGAGCGCAAGCGCACATGGCCTCAGCCTCGCCGCGGTTAACGACATGATCGCGACGGCCTGGGGCGGTTCCTATGTCAATGATTTCATCGACCGCGGTCGCGTCAAGAAGGTCTATGTCCAGGCCGATGAGCCCTTCCGCCAGACCCCCGAGGATCTCGGCGCATGGCATGTGCGCGGCGCGACGGGAGCCATGACCCCTTTTTCCGCCTATGGGAGCACGCACTGGACGCAGGGTCCCACGCGCCTCGAGCGCTACAATGGCGTGCCGTCGTTCCAGATATTGGGAGAGCCTGCACCCGGCACGAGTTCGGGCGACGCCATGGCAGCCATGGAAGCGATCGCCGCCAAGCTTCCCGCCGGAGTGGGTTTCGAGTGGTCGGGTCTTTCCTATGAGGAACGGCTCGCGGGCAATCAGGCGCTCGTCATGTACGCGCTGTCGATCCTTCTCGTCTTTCTCTGCCTCGCGGCGCTCTACGAAAGCTGGTCGATTCCGGTCGCCGTGATCCTTTCTGCTCCGCTCGGCATCTTCGGCGCACTGATGACCGCGACGGCCGCGGGACTCTACAATGACATTTATTTCCAGGTCGCGATGCTCACCGTTGTTGGCGTGTCGGCGAAAAACGCGATCCTCATCGTCGAATTCGCGGAGGCCGAGCGGAAGGCCGGTCGGCCCCTTGCCGATGCGGCCGTTCATGCCGCGCGCCTGCGCCTGCGTCCGATTCTCATGACCTCCTTCGCGTTCATCGGCGGGCTCATTCCGCTTGCGATGTCGTCGGGTGCGGGTGCCGGCGGACAAAATGCCATCGGCTTGACCGTGGTCGGCGGCATGTTTGCCGCGACCCTGCTCGCGGTTGTTTTCGTCCCACTCTTTTTCGTTGCGGTCACTCGGCTGTTCGGGCGGCGCGGCAAGACCGCGCGTGCCGAGCCGGGACCGTCGCCCGCCCCCGAGCCTCCCTTGCTGCCCGCTCCGGCTGAATGAGGATTTTCAAGTCATGCGTCCGGCTCTGATCGCCCCTCTTATCGTCGCGCCGCTTCTCCTGTCGGCTTGCAATCTCGCTCCCGAGTATCGGCGCCCGGCCTTGCCGGTGGCGCCCGCCTTTCCGGGCGCTGATGCGGCGACATCCGGGTTCGAGATATCCGCGATCGGATGGCGCGACTTTTTTATGGACGCGCGCTTGCGCTCGGTGATCGAGCTTGCGCTCGGCGAGAACCGCGACCTGCGCATTGCCGCCGCCCGCGTCGAGCAGGCGCGCGCGCTCTATCGTATCGAAGGTGCAACTCTTCTTCCCGCGATCGGCGGCGAGGCGGCCGGATCGATTGAACGGGCGACGCGCGGCCAGGCGGCCTCGCGCGGAGGCGACCGGACGGGCGAGACCTGGTCGGTCGGCATCGGCGCGGCCTGGGAACTCGATCTGTTCGGTCGCATGCGCAGCCTTTCCGATGCTGCGCTCCAATCCTATTTTGCGACGCAGGAGGCCCGGAATGCCGTCCAGATCAGCCTCGTCGCCGAAACGGCCAATGCCTGGCTGACGCTCGCCGCGGACCAGCGGCGTCTCGCGGTGGCGGAAGCGACCCGCGATGCCTTCCTCAGAACATTGGAGCTCTCGCGTGCGCGGCATGCCTCGGGCGTCGCGTCCAACATCGACGTCCGCCAAGCCGAGACCAGCCATGAGGCCGCGCGGGTCGAAGTCGCGCGGCTGCACGCCGCCGTCCGGCAGGACAGGAATGCACTCGAGCTGCTCGCGGGCGCATCGCTCCGCCCCGAACTCTTGCCCACGCCCGGCGACGACGCGGCCGCGACGCTGACCGATCTGCCAGTCGGGATACATTCGGCAGTGCTTCTGGGACGACCCGACATAAGGAGCGCCGAGCATGAACTCAAAGCGGCCAACGCCAATATCGGGGCAGCCCGTGCTGCCTTCTTCCCGAGCATCTCGCTCACCGGATTCCTGGGGACAATCAGCAATGGCCTGTCGGGCCTTTTCGGACATGGCGGCGGCAGCTGGACATTTGCACCATCTGCGAGCCTTCCCATTTTCGACGGTGGTCGCAACCGGGCAAATCTCGCGTACAGCGAAGCAAGCCGCGACCTCGCACTCGCCCGATACGAGAAGAGTATCCAGACCGCCTTTCGCGAAGTCGCCGATGCGCTGGCACGGCGCGCGACGATCGGTGAGCAGCTCGACGCGCAGCGCGCGCTCGCGCGCTCGGCCTCGGATCTCTATCGCCTCGCCGAAGCCCGCTACCGCACCGGATCCGATTCCTTTCTCGTGACGCTTGACGCACAGCGGACACTCTTCGCCGCGCAGCAGGATGTTATCGCCGGCGAACTTGACCGCGACATGAATCTTGTCGACCTATACCGGCGCCTCGGGGGCGGGCTTAAGCCCTAGAGATCCCGGATCGTCCGGGCGCGTCGCCGCCCGTCGGCGCTGCAAAAAGATTCTTGATCTCGTCGCCGAGCCTCCCGGCAAGATCGGCTTCGCCGATCCCGATCTCATCGGCGATGAAGGACTGCATCATGAACGGCATCGCGACCGCGCCGATCAGGACGAAGACAAGAAGGTCTGCCGAAGCGGTTCGGCAAAGCCCTTCCCGCCGGGCGCGCTCGAGGAGGGGGCGAAGCACGGAATAGCTCGGTCGCCAGATGCGATCATATACATAATCGCGCCGCTCGCCTTCGGCATTGATTTCATTGGTGAAAAAGCGGCCGAGTTCGGGCGCGACGGCGCTGAACTCCACGAATTGCCGCAGCGCATCGCGATAGACCTGCGAGAAAGGTGCAGGGGAGTCCATCGCTTCCGAGATTTTCGCGAGCATCGTGCCCATTCGTTCGGCAATCGCATCGACCGACGCGCGCCACAGTCCCAATTTGGACCCGTAGCGCCGCGAGAGAAGTGCCGCATCGACATTCGCCGCCGCCGCGACGTCGCGAAGGCTCGCTCCGTCGAAGCCGCGCGACGCAAAGGCGGCGATGGCGACCCTGCCGATTTCGTCCGCATCGGGCGCCTCGTCGCGGCGTGGTCGACCGCGCCCGCGGCTGCGCGCTTTTGCATTTGCTTCCATTGACCTTCACCCCATGCGCCCCTAAATCATCAAACGTTGATTAAAGTGATTCTCGCGGAGTTGCAAGCTTGGCCATTTATCAGTTGACGTTCCGCGCCGATTTCGGCGTGGAGCCCATGTCGATGCCCATCGATGCACCCGATGAGACGAGCGCACGCGCAAAGGCGGGGGGCTATATCGCCCAGGCGCTGGGGCGCCCGGGACAGCTGGTCCTTCTCGATCCGCGCGGTCGTTTCCGGATCGGCGCCGGCTTTCTGACGCCCGGTGGCAGCTATTCGCTCGAGCTGCTCGATGCGCCGGTCTCAAGGGTCATTGCCCCATGACGCTCTTCCCTCTCGCCTCGGTCTGCCGCACCGTTGCGGCCGATGCAGCCGGGCGCAGCGAAGCTCTCTGCGCTTCGCTGCGCCCGGTCTTTGACCGCCACGGCGTGGCGGCAGCACCTGCCTTCGAGCTTGAAGCCATATTGTTCATCTTCTGGAGCATTGAAATCGGGATGCTGAACTGCCGGACCTGGTGGCTCGACCGCTGGCTTGCCCTGCGCTTTTTCCGCAGCGCATTGCGCCGAACGTACCGCCATTTTCCCGAAGCTCGCCTCGCATCGGTCGACGAGCCGGTCGGCTTTTATCGACATCGATACCGGGACGCGCTGCACACGATCCATAATATCTATGTCGCGCGCGGGAAGAAGGGGCAGCTCATTTTCCCCCTCACGTCGCGCACCGCGCGTCTGTTTCTCCAGCGCAGTCTCGAGACCGAATTCGCAGTCCCCGATGTCGTCGGGCATCTCGTCTACGAGCAACTCGAGGTCGAGGCGCGCCATATCATCCTCGCGATGCTTGACGCCCAGCCGGCCCCTCAGCCGATGCGGCGCTGAACGCGGGTCCCGCAGGCGCTTCAGTCCTCCGCCTCGGCCGCCGCGGCCGCCTCGCCGCCGCCGGCCTGTCGCATGACGCCCGCGGGGACAGGCCAGCCCCAGCTCGAATAGAGACGCATGATGACCGCAGCCATCGCCGCAAGGTGCGGCGATGCGTCGCCCTTGCGATGGCTCATGATGATGGGCGATGCGGCGGCCTGGCTGAGCTCGCGAAACGCAATGTCGCGGCGGCCCATGATACGGACCGACTCGGGGACGATGCACACCCCGTCCTCGGCCGCGACAAGCCCGAGCGCGGTTTGCAACTCGCGCACTTCATGCGTCGCGGCGGGAATGATGCCCTGATCGCGCAGCAGCGAGATGACATGATCGGCGTAGCTCGGTCGCGGCTCGCGCGGGTACAGGATGAGCGATTCCTTGTCGAGATCCGCGAGATCGACCGGCTCGTCGCGCATCCCGAATTTGTGGTTCGCCGGGCAGGCCACGACAAGCCTTTCCTCGCGCAAAACCTCGCGCTCGATCGCCCGGTCGTCGAAACGCACGCGCCCGAAACCGACGTCGATCCGTCCCTCCTTGAGCGCCGCAATCTGTTCGATGCTCATCATCTCGACGAGCCGGAGCTCGACTTCGGGAACGGTGTTGCGAAACTCCCGAATGATCTGGGGCAGGCGGGCATAGAGAACCGAAGGGACGAAACCGACCACGAACCGGGGCCGGTTCGACGAAACGAAGGCCCGCATCGCCTCTTTGAGATCGTCCATCCTTTGCGTGACCTGCATGGCATGCTCATAGAAGAGGCGCCCGGCTTCGGTGAGCGCCAGCGGTCGGCTCTCGCGGTCGAAGAGCAGCGCCCCCACTTCCTCTTCAATCTGCTGGATCTGGCGACTGAGCGGGGGCTGCGCCATGTGGAGCCGTTCGGCTGCCCGGCTGAAATTGCGCTCGGCGGCGACCGCAAGGAAATAGCGCAGCTGACGAAGATTCATGGTGATACCTGGCAGGTATGGATCCGGACCCACTTGGTCTTTCCCAAGTGCGCCAATAGCGCATATTCACGAAGATGTAACAAAAAATGCGCGGTCCGCAGCGCCGGAACCGGGAAACGCCGACGGAACTATACTCCGCCGGTAGCCTGCCGCGCGGCCTGGTGGTCCGAGCGATGGCAGGGGCGGGCATGGGAGACAATGACATGAAAGTTGAGTTGATCGAGCGCATCAACAGCGCGATCGTTGAGGACGAGAGCAGCGGTGTCCACCGCTGCAGGCGCGATATCTTCACCGATCCGGTCCTCTTCGACCTCGAGATGCAGCATATATTCGAGGGAAACTGGGTCTATCTCGCCCATGAGAGCCAGCTTCCCGAGCCCAATGATTATTTCACGACCTGGATCGGCCGCCGCCCCGTGGTTCTCACGCGCGACCGCGACGGGGATCTCCATGCAATGATCAATGCCTGCGCGCATCGCGGCGCGATGCTGTGCCGCCGCAAACATGGCAACAAGGGCAGCTTCACCTGTCCCTTCCATGGCTGGACCTTCAACAATGCCGGGAGGCTTCTCAAGGTCAAGGATGGAAAATCGGGAGGCTATCCGGCAGGCTTCAACCGCGAAGGGTCGCACGATCTGACCCGGCTCGGCGCTTTTGCGAATTACAGGGGTTTCCTGTTCGGAAGCCTCAATGCCGACGTCGAGCCACTTGAGGACTTTCTCGGCGGCGCGCGCGCCGTCATCGACCAGATCGTCGACCAGGCGCCCGACGGCATCGAGGTGCTGCGCGGAAACAGCAGCTATGTCTTCGACGGCAACTGGAAGCTGCAGATGGAGAATGGCGCCGACGGCTATCATGTATCGTCGGTCCACTGGAATTACGCCGCGACCATGGGGCGGCGAGACTATACCGAAGACGGCACCCGCACCGTCGATGCGAACGGATGGTCGAAAAGCCTCGGCGGCGTCTACGCGTTCGAAAACGGGCATATCCTGCTCTGGACGGACCTGCTCAATCCCGAGGTGCGTCCCGTCCACGCGCATCGCGAGGCCCTGGCCGCGCGGGTCGGTGCCGAGCGCGCCGATGCTATCGTTCGCCAAACGCGCAATCTCGGCCTCTACCCCAATGTGTATCTGATGGACCAGTTCTCGACCCAGATACGGGTTGTCCGGCCTCTCGATGTCGATCGCACCGAGGTGACCATCTATTGCTTTGCCCCCAAAGGCGAAAGTCCGGCGGACCGCGCGCTGCGCATTCGCCAATATGAGGATTTCTTCAACGTCAGCGGCATGGGCACGCCCGACGATCTCGAGGAATTCCGCGCCTGCCAGGCCGGCTATGGTGGCGAAGGGCCGATGTGGAACGATCTCAGCCGGGGGGCAGTCCGCTGGATCGACGGTCCCGATGACAATGCCAGGTCGCAGGGTCTTTCGCCCCTTCTGAGCAGTGAACGCAGCGAGGATGAAGGCTTGTTCGTCCGCCAGCATGAATTCTGGGCGCAGGCATTGACGACTGCGCTGCGCCGCCAGGGAGCCGCCGCATGACAATCGCGCCCGACCGTATCGAGGCCTTTCTTTACCGCGAGGCCCGGTTGCTCGACGACCGTGCCTGGGACGAATGGCTGGCTTGTTACGCGCCCGACGCCAGTTTCTGGATGCCGGCGTGGGACGATGACGACTGTCCGGTCGAGGATCCGCAGGCGCATGTGTCGCTCATCTATTATCCGAACCGCCAGGGACTTGAGGACCGGATTTTCCGGATCAAGACCGAAAGATCGGGCGCTTCGACACCCGAACCCCGCACCGCGCATCTGATTGCCAATATCGAAACCGTCGAGGCGCGGGCGGCCGAGGTCGACGTGCGGTACAACTGGCACACGCTCAGCCACCGCTACAAGGAAACGATGAGCTTCTTCGGCACGACATATGCGACCATCGCCGAACGCGAGGGCTCGCTGCTGATCACGGCCAAAAAGGTCGTCCTCAAGAACGACTATATCCGCCAGGTCGTCGATATCTACCATATCTGACGCCGGCGCGAGGGAGCAGGTCATGACGTATCGCATTGCGCTGAACTTCGAGGATGGGGCGACCCGTTTCATCGATTGCCAAGAGAATGAAACTATCCTCGATGCCGCGTACCGGCATCAGATCAATTTGCCCATGGATTGTTCCGACGGCGTTTGCGGCACGTGCAAATGCAGGGCGGCGCAGGGTCTGTATGACCTCGGCGGAGATTATCTCGAGGAGGCGCTGACCGCAGAGGAGGCAGCTGCCGGATACGTCCTCACCTGCCAGATGATTGCCGTGTCCGATATCGTTCTCGACATCCCCGTCTCCTCCTCGGCGTGCCGGCTTGCCCCTGCGACAACCCAGTGCGCGGTGCGCGCGGTCGAGCGCCTCTCCCCCAATCGCGTTCGGCTCTCGCTTGCCCCGGCGCCGGGCGCGACGCTTCCCGACTTCCTGCCCGGCCAATATGTCAATCTGGCTATCCCCGGACGCGGTGTCAGCCGCTCCTATTCCTTCTGCCATGCCTATGCGCCCGACGCCGCGACCTTTCTCATTCGCGATGTCAAGGATGGCGAGATGGGGACCTATCTCGCCGAGCGTGCCAAAATCGGCGATCCGATTGCGATGGAGGGGCCTTTCGGGAGCTTCTATTTGCGCCGTCCGACGCGGCCGATCCTGATGGTCGCGGGCGGAACCGGAATTGCGCCGATGCTCGCCATGCTCGACGAAATGGTCCGTACGGGGACCGGCGGCCAGCCGGTACATCTCGTCTATGGCGCCCATGAGACGGGCGACCTTGTCGAGGTCGCCCGCATCGAAGCACTGACGGAGCGCCTCGATGGCTTTACGGCGCTTTTGACCTGTTCCGGTCCTGACGAGGACTATCCCGTAAAGGGCCGCGTCGATGAACATCTGGGCCGCGAGCTGCTCCACGATGGCAATGTCGACGTCTATCTCTGCGGACCTCCCGAGATGGTGGAGACGGCAAAGCGCGTGATCGCGAACGCGGATCTTCCCGTTGCCAATATATTCGCCGAAAAATTCCTTCCCGCGCGCCCGGCGGCGATCGCGGCATGACCGGCACGCAACGCTTCGCAGGCCGCGTGATCGTCGTGACCGGCGCGGCGCAGGGCATCGGCGCCGGCGTTGCGGCGCGCGTCGCAGCCGAGGGCGGGGCTCTTGTGCTGGTTGATCGCGCCGACTTCCTCGACGATGTCGCGGCGACGATCGGCGGCGACACACTGGCGCTCCACGCCGATCTTGAAAATTGGGCTGGTGCCGAGGCGGCAATGGCGCGCGCCGTCGAACATTTCGGGCGTATCGACATCCTCGTCAACAATGTCGGCGGTGCGATCAGGATGCGTCCTTTCGCGCAATTCAGCCCCGACCAGATCGAAGCCGAGATCCGGCGCTCGCTGATGCCAACGCTCTGGTGTTGCCGCGCCGCGCTGCCCTTCATGCTCGCACGGCAGCGCGGCACCATTGTCAATGTCTCCTCCAATGCGACGCGGGGCATCCACCGCGTTCCCTATTCGGCGGCGAAGGGCGGGATCAATGCCCTGACCCAAAGCCTCGCCATGGAGTATGCCGGAGAAGGCATCAGGGTCGTTGCGACCGCCCCAGGCGGAACCGAGGCGCCGCCCCGACGCATCCCGCGGAACCCCGACGGCGACAGCGAGCAGGAGCGGGAGTGGATGGCCGCGGTCGTCGATCAGGTTACCCAATCAAGCTTTTTCAAGCGCTATGCGACGATCGCCGAGCAGGTGGCGCCCATCCTTTTTCTTGCTTCCGACGAGGCAAGCTACATCACAGGATCGGTGCTTCCGGTCGCCGGGGGCGATCTTGGGTGAGCCGCGCCCGGGGAAGCTTTGCCCGAGCCCTGGCGATTGCGCTGCAGTTTTCCGGTGCGCTTCGAGGGCATATCCTCCTCACCGCCATCGGGATGAATACGCATGACGATCGAGGGTGTGGATCCTGCGCTCGCCGAATTGCTGATCGTGTCGCTCGACCTCGGCGGCACCTTCGCCTTTGCGCTCAGCGGTGCAATGGCGGGTGTGCGCAAGCGCCTCGATCTTTTCGGCGTGCTGCTGCTCGCCTGCGCCGCCTCAACCACGGGCGGCGTCGTTCGCGACCTCCTGATCGGAGCGGATCCGCCCGCTGCCTTTTCGGACTGGCGCTATTTCGGCGTTTCGCTTGCCGCCGGTCTTTTGAGTTTCGGCTGGGCGCCGATTATCGACCGCCTTCGCCAACCCGTGGTTCTGCTTGACGCCGCGGGCCTTGCGTTATTTGCGGTGGCGGGTGCGCAGAAATCCCTTGCGTCGGGTGCGGATCCGATACTCGCCACGCTGCTCGGGATGCTGACTGCCATCGGAGGCGGCATGGCGCGCGACCTGTTGCTCGCGAGGATCCCGGCGGTGCTGCGTGCGGATCTTTACGCGGTCGCAGCACTGGTCGGTGCGGGAACCGTCGTCGCCGGCAATGCGATTGGTCTCGCGCCTCCCGCCGCCGCGATAGCCGGGGGCGCGGCCTGTCTTTCCCTCCGGCTACTGGCGCTGCGAAACGGATGGCATCTGCCGCGCGCTCCCGGGTAGGAGCCCGGCCGCGTTGCAGCTTCGAGCCCCTCTTGCAGCGATGCGCGGCCATACCTTTTCGGCATCCCGGCGGACCCAAACAGTCTTTTTGCCCGCGGCGTGAACGCCCTACACTCGATCCAATCACAAGGGAGAATGTCATGGCGGAGGCCGTCACAATCGACAGCATCGAGACGATCATCCTCGATGTGCCCACGATCCGCCCGCATGTGCTGGCAGTCGCCACCATGCAGTCGCAGTCGATGGTGATCGTGCGGATCGTCTGCTCGGACGGCATCGAGGGTGTTGGCGAGGGAACGACAATCGGCGGGCTGTCCTATGGCGCCGAAAGTCCCGAAAGCATCAAGCTGACGCTCGACACATATATCGCGCCGCTCGTGAAGGGCGAGAATGCAGCACGTCCTGCAGCGATCATGGCGTCGGTGCGCAGGCATGTTTCGGGCAATCATTTTGCGAAGAATGCCATCGAATGCGCTCTGCTCGACGCGCAGGCGAGGCGTCTGGGGGTTCCGCTCAGCGACCTTCTCGGCGGCCGCGTTCGCAGCCGCATTCCGGTGCTATGGACGCTCGCGAGCGGGAACACCGCCACCGACATAGACGAGGCCGAGGCCATGCTCGCGGCGCGGCGCCATAATATCTTCAAGCTCAAGATCGGAAAACGCGATCTCGAAGCGGACGTCGCCCATGTGGCAGCAATCAAGCGGGCGCTCGGCGACAGGGCAAGCGTCAGGGTCGATGTCAACCAGTCCTGGAGCGAAACCGAAGCCAAGCGCGGCCTCGCCATGCTTGCCGACGCTGGCGTCGATCTTGTCGAGCAGCCGGTCGGGGCGCGAAACCTTGCTGCAATGGCGCGTCTCACCGCGCTGGGTTTGATTCCCGTGATGGCCGACGAGGCGCTGTACGGCCCTGAAACGGCATTCGCTTACGCCGCCGCTGCGGCGGCGGACGTGTTTGCGATAAAGATTGCCCAGGCTGGCGGTCTTGAAGCCGCAAGGGTGGTCGCCGGGATCGGCCGCGCAGCAGGCATCGCACTTTACGGCGGGACCATGCTCGAAGGCGGCGTAGGCACGATCGCCTCGGCGCAGCTTTTTGCGACTTTCGATGGGCTCGCGTTCGGGACCGAACTTTTCGGTCCGCTTCTTCTCACCGAGGAAATTCTCGCCGAGCCGCTCGCCTATGGCGACTTCGGCCTTGCGATTCCCGAAGGGCCGGGTCTCGGCATCGATCTCAACCCCGAAGCCGTGGCGCGCTTCCGGCGCGATGCGCCGTCGCGCACGGCCGTATTGGTATCCTGACAGGCAAAGGGCTGAACCATGCTGTTTCACGTGACAATGGATGTCCGCATCCCTCCGGATGCCGATCCCGCTCAAATCGAAGCATTGAAGGCGCGCGAGAAGGCATGCTGTCAGCAGCTCATGGGTGACGGCCGCTGGCGGCATATCTGGCGCGTCGCCGGTCGCTACAGCAATGTCAGCATCTTCGAGGTTGCAAGTCCGGCGGAGCTTCATGACCTGCTGAGCGGCCTTCCGCTCTTTCCCTACATGGACGTGGCAGTGACGGCGCTCTGCCGTCACCCCTCGTCCATCCGCGACACCGATCACTGATAGCAAACAGGCTGACGATGGAGAGGCAAAGATGACCGAGGATTTTATCACGACCAAGGCTGTGCAGTCGCTGCTCGACCGGGCCGCAGGCATGGACAATGACGGCGGCGACGCGCGGCTGAAGGCGATATCGCGCGACATTCTCGAAGCGATCATGACCGTGATCGTCCGTCACGAGGTAACGCAGAGCGAATTTTGGAGCGCTGTCAAATTCTTCCAGGACGGCACCGAGGAATTCGGCCTGCTCGCCGCCGGGACCGGCATCGAGCATTTCATGGATCTGGTTCTCGACGCGCGCGATGTCGAAGCGGGCAAGACGGGTGGAACGCCGCGCACGATCGAAGGGCCGCTCTACGTCGAGGGTGCGCCGCTCGTCGAAGGCGAGGCCAATCTCACTGACGATCCCGACGACACCGATACGTTGCGCATGTCGGGGGTGGTTAAAGGACCCGGCGGCGCGCCGGTGGAAAATGCCATTGTCCATGTCTGGCATGCCAATTCAAAAGGATATTATTCGCATTTCGATCCGACGGGCGAGCAAACGCCCTTCAACAACCGCCGCCGGCTCAAGCTTGGCAAGGATGGCAGCTATGCCTTTCATTCGAAAATGCCCAACGGCTACAGTGTTCCTCCGGGCGGCGCGACCGACCGGTTGATGAACGGTCTCGGCCGGCACGGAAACAGGCCGGCGCATGTCCATTTCTTTGTCGAGGCTCCGGGTTACCGCACGCTCACCACGCAGATCAATTTCGGCGACGATCCTTTCGCGGCCGACGATTTCGCCTTCGCGACGCGCGATGGATTGCTGCCCGTTCCCGAACGCCTCGGTGGCGACGCCTTCGTCGATTTCGACTTTGTCCTCCAGCGCGCTGAGTCGCCTGACGAACAGCAGTTTTCGTCGCGGCCCAGGGCGACGGTCTGAACGCGTCACAAAGGGAAGGCCGGTCGCCATCATGAACAAGATATTCGATACGCCGCGCTCCGCGCTTCACGGTCTGTTGTTCGACGGCATGACGATCATGTCCGGCGGTTTCGGCCTGTCGGGCAATCCCGAAAGCCTGATTCCCGAGATCCGCGCCAGCGGCGTCACCGGTCTCACCGTCATTTCGAACAATGCAGGCGCCGACGGCTTCGGGCTCTGGATGCTGCTCGAAAGCCGGCAGGTTAAGAAGATGATTTCCTCCTATGTGGGCGAGAACAAGCTTTTCGAGAGCCAGTATCTGGCCGGCGAACTCGAGCTTGAACTCAACCCGCAAGGAACGCTTGCCGAGCGCATCCGCGCTGGCGGAGCGGGGATACCTGCCTTCTACACGCCGACGGGCGTCGGCACGCTTGTCGCCGAGGGCAAGCCCGTCGAGCGCTTCGAAGGCCGGGATTTCATACGCGAAACCTGGCTTCGTGCCGACCTTGCGATCGTCAAGGCATGGCGCGCCGACCCGGCCGGGAACCTCATGTTCCGGAAAACGGCGCGCAACTTCAATCCGAATATGGCAACCGCTGCCAAGGTCACGGTGGCCGAAGTCGAGGAGATCGTCCCCGCGGGCAGCTTTGATCCCGACTGCGTCCACACCCCGGGCATCTATGTCGATCGCGTCGTTCTCGCGACGATCAACGAGAAACGGATCGAGAAGCTGACCACGCGCGACAAGGAGACCGCATGATGGGCTGGTCGCGTGACCAAATGGCAGCGCGCGCTGCGCGCGAGCTTCGCAACGGCTATTATGTCAATCTCGGCATCGGCATCCCGACGCTCGTTGCCAACCATGTTCCGGCGGCGTTGGAGGTGACGTTGCAGAGCGAGAACGGCATGCTCGGTATCGGTCCTTTCCCATTTGACGGCGAGGCCGACCCCGATCTCATCAATGCAGGCAAGCAAACGGTCACCGCGCTTGCTACCTCCAGCTTTTTCTCTTCAGCCGACAGTTTCGCCATGATCCGCGGCGGTCATATCGACATGGCAATCCTCGGCGCGATGGAAGTGTCGGAAACGGGCGACCTTGCGAACTGGACGATACCGGGGAAGATGGTGAAGGGCATGGGCGGGGCAATGGACCTCGTAGCCGGCGTGAAGCGTGTCGTCGTGGTGATGGAGCATCTGGCAAGAAGCGGTGCGCCGAAGATCGTCGAGCAATGTTCGCTTCCGTTGACGGGGCGCAACGTGGTTGACCTCATCGTCACCGATCTTGGCGTTATCGCGGTCGACCGCCAGGCCGGTGGTCTCACGCTCGTCGAGACAGCACCCGGCGTGAATATCGCCGACATAGTGACCGCGACAGGAGCACCGCTTGCGGTCCCCACCAGCGGAGCGGCCGCATGAGCGCCGCCTTCATTTGCGATGCCGTCCGGACTCCGATTGGACGCTATGGGGGGAGCCTTGCGCGCGTGCGTGCCGACGACCTTGCGGCCATTCCCGTCAAGGCGCTGGTCGAGCGCAGCGCAATCGATCCTGCCGCCGTTGACGACGTGATCCTCGGAGCGGCCAACCAGGCGGGCGAAGACAATCGCAATGTCGCCCGAATGGCCGGGCTACTGGCGGGACTGCCCGATACCGTCGGTGGTTCGACCGTCAATCGCCTCTGTGCATCGGGTCTCGATGCGGTCGGAACAGCGGCGCGCGCTGTGCGCAGCGGCGACGTTGATCTCGTCATTGCCGGCGGCGCTGAAAGCATGAGCCGCGCGCCCTATGTTCTCGCCAAGGCCGAAGCGGGTTTCGCGCGCGGGCAGGAAATTCACGACACGACCATCGGCTGGCGCCTGGTCAATCCGCGGATGGAAGCGATATATGGCATCGATTCCATGCCGGCCACCGGCGAGAATGTCGCGGAAGAATCGGGCGTGTCACGCGCCGACCAGGACGCCTTTGCATGGCGCAGCCAGCAAAGGGCCGCGCGGGCGGCCGAGCGGGGATTCTTCGCCGAGGAAATTGTCCCCGTGGCGGTCGAGTTGCGTAAGGGCGAGGTGACGATAATCGATGCCGACGAGCATCCGAGACCCGGGACCAGTCTCGAAGCGCTCGCTGCGCTGCGACCGATCGTTCGCGCAGGCGGGACTGTGACCGCCGGCAATGCATCCGGGGTCAATGACGGAGCGGCTGCGATGCTCATCGCCAGCGAGGCAGCGGTCAAGCGCCATGGGCTCACGCCGCGCGCGCGCGTTCTCGGCATGGCGAGCGCGGGCGTTCCGCCCCGCATCATGGGGATCGGACCCGAACCCGCCACGCGCAAGCTTTGCGCGCGCCTCGGCCTCGCAATCGACGACTTCGACGCGATCGAGCTCAACGAAGCCTTTGCCAGTCAGGCGCTCGCAGTGATGCGCTCGCTTGCGCTTGCCGATGACGACCCCCGCGTGAATCCGAATGGCGGCGCCATCGCGCTCGGCCATCCGCTCGGCATGTCGGGCGCCCGGATCGCCATGACGCTCGTCCACCAGCTCGAAAAGAGCGGTGGCAAGATTGGCCTTGCGACGCTTTGCGTCGGAGTAGGGCAGGGGCTTGCACTCGCCCTGGAGCGCGTCTGATGAACGAAGGCAAGGTCTGGATGGGCGATGGCTGTCGCATCGCCTGGCGCATCGACGGATCCCGTGATGCGCCCGTTTTGATGCTGTCGAACTCGCTCGGTACCGACATGCACATGTGGGACGCCCAGATCGACCGCTGGTCGCGGCAATTTTGCGTCCTGCGCTATGACCAGCGCGGGCATGGGGCTTCGGAGGCGCCGCCGGGCGCATATTCGCTTGACCGGCTCGGGTTCGACGTCGTCGAGTTGCTCGATGCGCTTGATATTGCGGCGGTCGATTTCTGCGGCCTGTCGCTCGGCGGCATGGTGGGCCAGTGGCTGGGAATCCGCGCCCCTGCGCGCATCGGCCGCCTCGTTCTCGCCAACACGTCGGGCTATATGGGGCCGCCGAAGGCATGGGACGAGCGGATCGAGGCTGTACGCCGCGCCGGGATGGCCTCGCTCGCCGATGCGTCGATCGCGCGCTGGTTTACCGGGCGTTTTGCCAGCAGGGCTGACGCCCAGCCGGCAATCGATGCGATTTCCCAAATGTTCGAGGCTACCGATCCCGCGGGCTATACGGGATGCTGTGCCGCCATTCGCGATATGGACATGCGGCGGACAGCGACGCTGATCGAAAGACCGACGCTGATCATCGGCGGCACGCTCGATCCGGCCACGCCGCCATCGCACAGCCGTGCGCTGCACGATGCAATTCCTCGTTCGCGCCTCCTCTTCCTTCCGGCCGCGCATCTCGCCAATGTGGAATGCCCCGAAGCATTTGCCGTCGAGGTGGCCGAATTCCTTTCGTGCCAAGGAGTGGAGGCAGGCGCCGCATAGTCCAGGGGCGGCGATGACCGGCGGGCCCGCGCGCTGCAAAGTGCCGCTTGGTCGTGTCGCTCCTTGCAGAAAGACGCGGTACCGCTCGCCCTGCAATTATCGTCACGTGCCGCTCGTCTCCGCCCTGCCTTCTGGCCCGACCCGCCGCTTGACCTTGCCCCTCTTCAAAGCCAAGCCGAACGGATGCTTCACGACACAACCCTGCTCGGAACGCTCATCGCTGGCCTTGTCGTCGCCTTCCTGATGGGCGCGCTCGCCCTGCGCCTGCGCATCTCGCCGATTGCGGGATATTTGCTCGCGGGCGTGCTCGTCGGTCCCTTCACGCCGGGCTATGTTGCCGACACGAGCCTTGCGCTGCAACTGGCCGAGGTCGGTGTCATCCTTCTCATGTTCGGGGTCGGGCTCCATTTTTCGCTGAAGGACCTGCTGTCGGTGCGCAGGATCGCAGTGCCGGGCGCCCTCGTCCAGATGGGCGTAGCGAGCAGCCTCGGAATCGGCCTTGGTCTGTGGCAGGGCTGGTCGCTTGCCGGAAGCGCGGTGTTTGGACTTTCCCTCTCGGTCGCAAGTACGGTGGTGCTCCTGCGCGCGCTCCAGGCACGCAATCTTATCGAAATCGAGAAGGGCCGGATCGCGGTCGGCTGGCTCATCGTCGAGGATCTGGCGATGGTGCTCGCGCTCGTTCTGCTGCCGGCACTGTTCTCGCCGCGCGAAACGGGCACCGATCCCGCGGCATTAGCGAGATCGGCGGGTCTGGTGGTCCTGAAGGTTGCTGCCTTTGGCGCATTCATGCTGCTCGTCGGCCGCAAACTGTTGCCGTGGCTCCTTCACTGGGTTGCGCATTCCGGTTCGCGCGAGCTTTTTCGTCTCGCGGTATTGTCGATGGCGCTGGGCGTCGCTTACGGCGCAGCGATCGTCTTCGACGTGTCCTTCGCGCTCGGCGCCTTTTTTGCCGGGATGATCCTCGGTGAAACGCAGCTCAGCCGGCGGGCGGCCGAGGAGACGCTTCCGCTCCGCGATGCCTTTGCCGTCCTGTTTTTCGTCGCGGTGGGAATGCTCTTCGATCCGATGGTGATCATCGAACAGCCTGGGCCGGTCGTTGCCACGCTTGCGATCATCGTCGTCGGAAAATCACTCGCTGCCTATGGCATCGTTCGCGGCTTCGGACACAATTCGCAAACCGCGGCTGCGATCTCCGCAAGCCTCGCCCAGATCGGCGAGTTTTCATTCATTCTCGCGGGTCTCGGAACCGCGCTTGGCGTCATGTCGACGGCAGCGCGCGACCTTATCCTTGCTGGCGCGATCCTCTCGATTCTCCTTAATCCGCTGCTCTTCTCGCTTTGGGTGCGTCGAGTCCGACCGGAGGCCAGCGAGGGCGAGGGTGCAGCCGCAGTGGCTTCGAGAGATGGCGCAGCTGCCTGCGCTCCGGTCATTATCGTAGGTTTCGGACGCGTCGGAAAACATGCAGCACTCCAACTGTCCCGCCGCGGCCATGTCGTCGTCGTGATCGAGGACCAGAACGACATCGCCGAGGCCGCGCGCACTGCTGGCTTCGCCGCGATCACGGGAAATGCGACTCTTGAAACCTCCTTGCGGCGGGCAGGCGTTGCCGATGCCTCGACGCTCCTCGTCGCCATTCCCGAGGGCGTCGAGGCAGGGGCGATCGTGCGACGCGCGCGCGCGCTCAATCCAGGGTTGCGCATCGTCGCGCGCGCGCATTCGGACGAGGAGGTTGCGGATTTGATGAACCGCGGAGCCGACGAAGTGGTCATGGCGGAGCGCGAAGCGGCGATACGCATGGCCGGCGCGGTTCAGCCGGCCTAGGCGCGGGTCGGCGCGGGCGGCAAAGTCCGGCCGCGTTCGACCGGCGAACGCACCGGTCGGCGAGCCTGGCTGTCCTGCTATGATTTCGAAGGCACTCGGGGGGCACCGACCGACCCGCCGTCGCTAGCCCCTTGCGCAAGATGCGGCCGGACCGCATCCATTGCGAGTGTAATTTCTGCATCGAGCATCTGGCGGGTCAGCCCTGCCTTGGCGCGCAGGGCCATGCCGCAGCAATGCGTGATGATGAATGATGCGAGCGCGCGCTCATCAGTCGCAGCGTCGAGGTCGCCTTCTGCACGCGCGCGTGCCAGTCGGCGAACGAGACGCTCCTCGAAAGCGAAGATCCGGTTCGACAGGAATCGGCGGACCGGCGCATCTTCGTGCGAAGTCGCCGGCGCGCCATGAATGAGAAGCGAACCGCGCGGCGTCTTCGCCCCGGCACAGATATGCGCGGTTCCTTCAAGCAGCCTTTCGATGGTTTCGCGGGCCGAAGCCCTCGACATCGCGGCCTCGAAGAAGGCAAGATAGGTCTTCTCGAAATGCTTCACAGCGCGCTCGAAAAGCGCCTCCTTGTTGCCGAAGCTCCGGTACAGGCTCGGGCGGTTGATCCCCATGCTCGCAGTGAGATCGTCGAGCGTCGTTCCCGCATAGCCTTTCTCCCAGAATTCCCAGGTCGCGCAGTCCAAAGCCGCGCTCGCATCGAATGACCTTGGCCTTCCCATGAAGTCCCGCTCCTTTCCGAAATGTCCGGTTTTCTCGCGCCGGCGAATCCTTGGCCGGCACTCCCCACATACAGGAAGGGCGCAGTTCGCGACGCTTGTCTGGACGGAGTAAAATGGCATTAAGTCTACACCAATTCCAATATTGTTTAGGTATAACGCCATATCTATAAAGTAATTAACAGTTCATCAAATTGTTATAAAATCATCTGCGGTCATCATGATCCAACTGATCTGATAGATCATTGTATCATGGATTTAGGTGTAGCGGTAGGTGCAAGCGAAATAGTTCAGTCGAAATCATGTTGTTGGTGAAACCTATATTATAATCTCCGTGCAGGTCGAGGATCCGCGTTACGTCGCGGTCGAACTACGCCACCTGCGCGCCGATCGAGCATCACATTCATTTCTGCTGCCATGGCGGCGACGGGCATGCTGTCTGCGTTGGCGCGCCCCGCGTGCCCCGCACGCGCTTCTCACCCAGCCTCGATCGATATTGTACGGGAATCGACAAATATGTCGGATAATGAAGTTGATGTGTTGCGCTTGCCGCTGGCCCATGCTGGTACAGCCGATCCGGCATCGCCCGATCGCGAAATACGCCGATTGGCGCGCGTCAGGCGCGGCGACCATTATGGCCTTTGGTTGATGCGCGCCATTTCGGATACCGGTCTCCTCTTCGAGACCGGAGTCGAGTTGCGCGTCGGAGAGGCGCTCGACGTTGCGTTGTCCCAGACATTGACGTTGAGCGCGATCGTCGTTTCCACGGGCGAGGGACAATGCCGCGCGCGGTGGTGCGATCGCGTGAATTCTGCCGCTCTGCTTCGCGCTCTTGCCGAGGAAGAGCGCAGTGGATGGCGACGTGCGCTTCGACTGCCTGTGGTGCTGAAATCCCTCCTCACGATGCGCAACGACGCCAAGGCGATCGACCTGGTCGATTTATCCCTGCAAGGGGCGGGCTTTGTCTTCAGCGAGCCTCTCTTGCCCGGAATGCGTGTCGAGCTTCTCCTGCCCGGCGATACGCAGCGCAGGGCGGCAATCATTCGCTGGAGCGCGAAAGGACGTGGAGGCCTTTGGTTCACCGAACCGCTTCCCCTCAAAATGCTCGCGGATACCGCACAACCTGCGGACATGGACGCCGGCGGCGGGCGATGAGCTCGATCAGGTTGACTTCGACGAGCCGATGGCGATGATGGCGCTCATGAGTGATTCTGCGCTCCTGCGACGTTCCCTGCTTCACGCCGGCACGCTTCTCGAAGGCTAGCCGCCCCGTGCCCGCACTCGGCGGGGACGGGGCTTCGCTTTGATGTAGCTACGTAGACGGCCTTCGAGGGCCGGAGTGCATTCAATGGACAAGGTGAGAACCGCGCCTTCCGCTTCTGCGGAAGGTGGCGAGGCATATGCGCACAATCCGGTCGCGGTTGTCCGCATTGCCTATATACCGGGGATCGGCCTCGGCTATCCTCTGGTCAGCCAGGCTTCGCGGTCGCGGGTCCAGCCTACCCGCACTCCGCCCGTCGGCCAGCAATCGGCCAGTTCGGAGTCGGGTAAAATCATGGAAATTCAAAAACGAGCGGCCTTGTTCGCGCGGCTCCAGAGCGCTGCCGCAGAACGCGCGAGCGAGATCATGTCTCAATCATCCGATCTTTCGCACATATGGGTCATTGGAGACGACGGGTATAATGTCATGGAGCGGCTTGCCGGGTCGCCTTGCGCCGAGGACCAGCTGGTTGCGGTCGCGCTCCGCCTCTACGATCCCCTTCACCATCAAAGCTCGACGCTGTTCGCGAAGCTGTCGCAATATTTCAGCGTGCCTGCCCTGGGGATCGAAATCGAAGCTGTGCGCCGATCGATCTGGTCGGACCTCGAGCGCAGCGGTCTTCCGTTCAATTATGCCGAGCGCGCGGTTGAACGCCTTCAGTATCGTCTTTCCGCGCCCGAGCGGGATTGCGCCAAGGAACTGAGCTCCTATGCGGCCCTCTATGCTGATCTATGGTGCGATCCGCGCATCCGCGCGACCTTTGCCGCCCGGAGAATCATGCTCGCGATGGTAACGCTCCTGGCAGATCGCGCGCGCAGGGTCTGCGATCAACCGCCCGGCGAGGCTCCGGCGATATGAAGGAAATCGTCCGGGCGGTTTGGAGGTCTGTCGAGCGCATCAATATGTTCGAGCATTTTCTGCTCGCCATGCTCTTCATTGTACCGCTCATTCTAGTTTGCCTCCTTGTCGTCCTAACAATCCTTGTGGTGCGGCCATGATGGGAGCGGCTGCCACTTGCCGGCGTCACACAGGGGAGCTTCAATTTTTCAGGAATGATGGTGCCATGGCCGGTTTGATCTTCGTGCTCATCGTTGCAGGCCTTTATGCACTGGCCTTCGCCTTCACCAGCCGGTGCCGGCTTTGCTGGGCGATAGCCGCGGCCCTCTGCTTTGTCGGCGCGGCGCTCGCTATACGAAGCCTCGAAACTGTACCGCGCAGCCCGGCTGTCGAGGCGGATCGCACGCTGCCATCAGAGCCATTTCGTCAGGCAATCGCGGCGCTTCCGGCCGGCGGCCGGCCGGTAAGGGGCAAGCGCGACCTCGGTCTTCTTCTGCGATGAGCGACGTCTCATTCCATGTTCGCGAACCGGTGCGGATAGCGCCGGGACAGGTTGGAAAGGCACGGGCCATGGCAAATGATCTTCATCTTGCCACGCTGAAGGCGCGGCGCAGACTCTTCATCGCCCGAATGAGCGTCCAGCTCACCGATTGCTGCAATGCTGCGGGTTTGGACGTGGAGGCAACCGCCGGCGCGCTTCTCGACGCGCTCGTCGCGGCGCAAGGTCGCGCAACCATCCGCGCGTCGCGATCGGACCGGATCGCACGGCCCTGCTTCGCCGCATTCGGTGACGAGCTTGTGCCGACCTTGCGCGCCACTCTGGGGGACGATCTTCCGATTGCCTTCCTTGCGCGATGCGTCGACGCCTATTGGCGGCACGTCGATCATGTCATTCGCCATGCGGATTGAGTCGGGGCAGACATGGGTCAGCCGAACCGACCCATTCGGCCGGCTGACCGTGAAGCGGCTTGCAGCCCTCGGAATCGACGCGATCGCCTTGCCCGCGCTCAAGGTCCGCGCGCTCGACGTTGCACCTCTGATGCCGGCTCCCGACGCGCTCGTGTTTACAAGTCTAAACGGGGTCCGCCACCATCCCCTGTGGCCAGGCCTCCGCGATCTGCCCGTTTTCGCGGTGGGTGACCGGACCGCGCGCCGTGCAATGATGATGGGGTATCGCAATATTCGGTCCGCCGCGGGCGATGTCCGGGACCTCGCGCATCTGATTCGCCGCGAGATGCCCGGTGACACGATGATCATGCACCTCGGTGCGCTGCGCCCGGCAGGAGACCTAGCAGCCGAGCTTGCCACGGCGGGCATCGCTGTTCGATCCCGCGCCGTCTACGACACGGTCGAAACCGATCGTGCCGCATTCGACGCCCTGCTGGCGCGCTGTCCGTCAATCTCGACCATCCTGGTCTATTCGCCGCGCGCCGCTTCGCATCTTGCTTCCTGGCTTCATCGGTCCGCACGCGGCTGGAAGGGCAAGGTCATCGCGATCTCCGCTGCCGCCGCGACGCCTTTTGCCGGACTGCCGGGTGTCGAGGTGTTTGTTGCTCGTGCGCCCAATGAAGCGGCCATGCTGAGTCTCATGACGCGGACGTCGGCGCTCACCATAAAGCTCGGCATGTTCTGCGGGGCGAGAGGGAATTGATGCGCTGCCCTTTCCGCACGCTGCGTCGAGATTCAATCTGATGCTCCAGATTCTCCACTCGCGTCATGCGCCGATCGCGATCGATCTCGGCAGTGCAAATCTGCGGATCGCGACGCCCGACCGTGGCCTGGTCTTCGATGAACCTGCCATCTGCTGTTTCGACCGTAACACCGACATGTCCCGGCTGTTCGCCGCCGGTGATGCGTCGGACCGGATTGAGGGCCGGGCTCCCATCGGACTTCAGACCCGGCGACCGCTCTCGCGCGGAGTGCTCCAGGACATTGAATGCACGACCTTGCTGCTTCGATACGCCCTCGACAAGGCGGGGATCGGACGCACGCGGGCGAGACAACGCGCCTACGTCGGCGTTCCCGGCGATGCCACCCAGGCCGAGCGCAATGCGCTGCTTACCGCCCTCAGCGATGCCGGCATCCTTTCGGCACGCCTCGTCGATGAACCCTTCGCGGCTGCCGGGGGGGCGGGGCTTCCCGTCGACGCGGCCGGGAGCAGCATGGTGATCGATTGCGGGGCGGGCATCACCGAAGTGGGTATTTTCTCGCTCGGGGGCAGCTGTGTCACGCAATCGATCCGCCTCGGCGGAACGGCGCTCGCCCATGCCATTATCGACGAACTGCACCTGACCGACAAGTTTCTCATCGGCGAACCCTCGGCGGAACGGCTGATGCGCGACTTTTCCCGGTCCGCTGCAAGTGAAGCTTCGCCCGAATGCGCGGTGCGCGGTCGATGCCTGCGATCGGGACTCCCCGCCGAGTTACGGCTCGACGCGGATCGGATTCAATCGGTGATATCGCACCACGTTCAGCGCATCGCCGCGATGGTCGCGCGCGCGCTTGGGCGCGTTCCGCCTGATCTTTGCGAAGATCTCCTCGGGCGCGGGGCGCTATTGACCGGCGGCGCGGCATTAATGCCGGCGATGGCAGAGGCAATCTCGCGAGAAACCGGTCTTTCGGTCGTATCCGCCGATGAACCCGCTCTATGCGTGGTCCGCGGCCTTGCCTTGCTTGCGGCCCGATCGAGCGGAGGGTTCGAATGAACCATCGCCTTGCCACTGGTATCTGCTCGGCCGCTTTGCGCGCGCGCCCTCCATATTGGCGCGGCGCAGCTTCCGGTTATTCCCAATGCCTCGCGTTGACTTTGACGGGGCGATGTCCGACAAACCGCTCCCTATGACTGATTCTGCTCTTCTGCGGCGCTCAGTGCATCACGCGGGCAGCCTGCTCCAAGGCTAGCCGCCCCGTGCCCGCATCCGGCGGGGACGGGGCATATCGAGCATCAGTTCAAGTCGGCTGGCCGACGAGAGTCTAGCGTGAAACGCCACATCGATATCGAACCCGCGCATGCGGGGACCATTTGCGCATCGCTATGCGGCGCGCATGCCACCGCTCGGGTCGCGGCCTTGCTGAAAGGTGCCGGCGAGGCGATGCCGCTGCGGGCGGCCCACGCCGCCCGCAGACCGCGATCTCGAAGCCGCGCGGTACATGCGGTCGCCCGACAGCAGGCATGTTTTCGCTCGTGACGCCGCACAGCCCTGGCGCGCTCATGAACCGCCTGATGCGCCGCGCATCGCTGCGCGCGAACGAATTATTGGCGGTGCCGGGAGCTACGACGCGGGTCGCGGCTCGCGCCGCAGATGGTTTCAGCGTCGTTGAACGCCTTGCCTTGTCACCCTCGGCCGAAGACCAACTCGTGGCAGTCGGCCTTCGCCTGACGCTTGGCGGCCGCTATCCCGATGTTCCGATGATCGGCAAGCTTGTTCACCATTTCGCACTTCACTCGCCTTCGTACGAGATCGAGCGTCTCCGCAGCGCGGTGCTCGCAGAGTTTCGGCGTCACGGTCTTCCGGCCGAGCTCACGCGCGTCGAAATCGCGCGCCTCGAACGCGAAGCGCGGCACGATGGCGCCGAGCGCGGCCCGGACCTTCACTCCTTTTCCACGCTCTATTCCCAACTCTGGTGCGATCCGCGGATTGATGCCCCGCCTGCCACCCGGCTTGTGATGCGCGCCGTTGCCAAGGGACTGGAAAGTCGGTTCGAGCGCAGTCCGCGCGTGGCACGCCCGGCCTGGATAATGTCATGAGCAAGCTTGCGCGCTGGGCGAAAAAAATGCTTCGGCGCCGCGCGCGCGATCGGAGGGCGCCGCATCGTGGGACCTTCACGTTTCGCGCGATTATGATAGAAATCCTGAAAATATGCCTGCAGTCGCTCGTCCGCCCTCCGGGGGTGCGTCCGTCGCCGCCGGCCACGGTGGACCGACCATCCCGGCGCCACAACGATCGCTCGCTTCGCCGCCTTCTCCGCCCGAAGCGTGCCCCCGCCTCGAAGCCTCCCTCCGTCTGCGGCGGAGAGGAGGCAGGGCCTTGCGACAGCGGATGACCACGGGCCGCTGCCCAACCCACGATGATCCCCCCGTTTGTCGCCTCCTCAAGCCGACCGCTGCGATGGACCCGAAAACAGGACCATCGCGGACGAGCCGGTTTCAATTTGGACAGGTCAAAGCATGTTTTCGCGTCGATTTCTTCCTCTCATCGCATCGGTGGCAATCGCCGTTGCCATTCTCTGCCTCGTCCCCAGCCCCTGGCGTTATCCGCTCACCGTCCTTCCCGCGGGACTGGCGTTCTTCGGTCTTGCAGATATTTTGCAGCCGCTGCACTCGGTGCGCCGCAACTATCCGCTGGTCGGACGCCTCCGCTGGCTCTTCGAAGAAATCCGTCCGGCGATCCGGCAGTATCTCGTCGAGGGCGACCAGGAACAGACGCCTTTCTCGCGAAGCCAGCGTTCGCTCGTTTATGCGCGCGCCAAGAATGAGGTCAGTGACCGGCCTTTCGGCACGTTGGTCGACGTCTATCGCAACGGCTATGAATTCATCGCTCACTCGACACGGCCGGTGCCTGTTGCGGACCCCGCAACCTTCCGCTTGCCGATTGGGGGAGCAGATTGCCGGCAGCCCTATTCTGCGTCGATCTTCAACATATCGGCGATGAGCTTCGGCGCGCTGAGCGCCAATGCGATCCGCGCGCTCAACAAGGGCGCCAAGCTCGGGGGCTTTGCTCATGACACGGGCGAGGGCTCGATCAGCCGCTACCACCGCGAAAATGGTGGCGACCTTATCTGGGAGATCGGCAGCGGCTATTTCGGATGTCGGACCGACGATGGCGCATTCGATCCCGACCGTTTTGCCGCGCAGTCCAGCGACCCTCAGGTCAAGATGGTCGAACTCAAGATCAGCCAGGGTGCCAAGCCCGGAATGGGAGGAATCCTGCCGGCCGCGAAGATCAGTGAGGAAATTGCGCTCGCGCGGGGGATTCCGCGTGGTCGCGACTGCATTTCGCCGGCGCGACACAGCAGCTTCTCGACGCCGCTCGAAATGATGGCCTTCATCGGCGAACTGCGCAAGCTATCGGGCGGGAAGCCTGTCGGCTTCAAGCTTTGCGTCGGCCAGCCCTGGGAATTCATGGGAATCGTGAAGGCAATGCTCGAAACCGGTATATTTCCCGACTATATCGTCGTTGACGGCGCCGAAGGCGGTACCGGTGCAGCCCCGCTCGAATTCACCGATCATCTAGGCATGCCGATGCGCGAAAGCCTGCTCTTCGTGCACAACACCCTCGTGGGTGCGGGCGTGCGCGACCGCATCAGGGTCGGCGCCGCCGGCAAGATCGTCAGCGCCTTCGACATTGCGACCGCCATGGCGCTCGGCGCTGATTGGACCAATGCGGGCCGCGGTTTCATGTTCGCAATCGGCTGCATCCAGTCGCTTGCCTGTCACACCAACCGCTGTCCCGCCGGCGTCGCGACACAGGATCCGGTGCGTCAGCGCGGGCTCGTCGTGCGCGACAAGGCCGAGCGGGTCTTCAATTATCACCGTAATACATTGCTCGCGCTCTCCGAGATGATCGCTGCGGCGGGTCTCAACCATCCGCGCGACCTCAGCCCGCACCATCTCGTCCGCCGCGTCAGCCTTACCGAAATCCGGCTCTTCTCGCAGCTTCACATCTTCCTCGAAAATGGCGAGCTGCTCTCAGGGGCTTCGGAGCGTGATTTCTACAGCGCGGCCTGGCACCTCGCTCGCGCGGACCGTTTCGACCTTGCGGTCTAGTCGGCCGCTCAGGCGCGGCGAGGCGGTGCGCGCTGCGTTGCGCAATGACAGGCCCGCCGTCACCGGGCCTCAATGACGGCCCCGCCCGGATCATCCGGTCGGGGCCTGCTGCCGCACTTTGAGAATCGTCAGCAACCGTTCGCGTCCGTCGCGGTCGGGCCAGAGGATCGACTGGCCTTCACGAAGTCCGATGAGCCCGGCCCCGACAAGCGTCAGGATGGAGATGCGATGGGCGCCGATGTCGGCATCCTTAGGGTAGACGAGTTCATAACGATATTCGCGGTCGCTCGCCTCGTCGAGAAAGGTCGTCTCGGCGTGCATGGTGACAACATCGGGGGGAATGCGTCCGGCGGTATGGAGGATCGCGCGATTGATCTCGCTGATCAGCATTTCGCTGACCTGCGGCAAACGGTCCTCGACCGCCATAGCGAGGTTTGCGAGGCTTTCCGCCTCGCTGTCGATCATGTGTATTGCCGGGCGCTTGCCGGCCTTCAACTTGGTCATGGTGCTTCTTTCGCTGGAAGGACGCGTACGCTGCACGGCAACGTCGGTCGTCAATTGGAAGATTTCTACACCCCGAGCCCGGGGCGTCATGCACCGTAGCTCGGGGCTAGGAACCCGCGAGAAGCTGTCCTCCGTGAACACGGAAGCGAAGAGGGCGTGACCGTATAATCATCGCCAAAGCGTGGCCAATCGCTGCCGGTAAGTCAAGCAATCGCGGCCGAGCGGACACGGAACACTCCGCTTTCGCAGGTTATGCAAGCGGAAAGGTCTCAGCGAAAGATTGCGGCGACAAACGCTCCGATCAGGCTGAGCAGAATCGAGATGCGAATAATGTCGCGCCATGAGAAGCGGTCGATATGTTCGGCGCGGAATGCGCGGTAACCCTCGCGTATCGGATCGATGCTCGACAGGAGCGCGATATCGAGCGCGGTCGCCTCGCGGCGCAGCCAGCGGATCAACTCGGATTTCTCGTCGATGTCCAGGTTGGTGTAATTTTCAAGGAGGCGCTCCATGCGCGCGCGCCGCTCGGCGCGCGCTGCCGCGCGGTCTTGTTCGTCATTCATACTGAATGTCCTGAATTTTCACATTATGACAGGACCGGGCGCACGCGCCCGGCCGGTGAAAAATCAGGTGAGGGGAGGGCCCAGCGGCGGCGGCAAGACGCGGGCCGGCGCCCCCCCGAATGCAGGGGTCGACGGTCGTTTGCGCCATTCCCGATTGATCGGGACCGCTGCGGCGTGCCGCACACTGCGCTGAAGCGCCACAGGCGGCGGCGTCGGGTCCTTCTCCTGGCGGAGAAGCGTGCGCGGCAGCGATGGCTCTGAAACGATCGCTTCATGGCCCGGCGGCGGCGCGCTAGTGATTGAAGGTCCATGCTCCGCCGCGCCGGGCAGAGCCGCAGCCACGTGCGTCCCCATGCCCGCGAGCAGCAGAATGATGGCCGTAAACCGGATCCACGGGCGCAAGAGGCTTGTCATCGCGTGGCTATATGGGGCCTTACCGCAAAATGGCGAGTCTCGTGCCGCATGCGACCACCGCTACGAGCTTGGCGACGCTGGTGCGACGCGTCGCGGTGCCGATCGAGTGGCGTGCGACGTCCGCGCGCCGTAACGCGCCAGCGCGAGATCCGCGGTGTCGATCTCCGGTTCGCGTCCGCTGAGCATGTCGGCAATCACACGCCCCGAACCGCAGGCCATCGTCCAGCCGAGCGTTCCGTGGCCCGTGTTGAGGGACAGATTTGCGTAGCGCGTCGGTCCTATGAGCGGAGTGCCGTCGGGCGTCATCGGGCGCAGTCCTGACCAGAAGCTCGCTTCGGCGACATCGCCCGCGCCCTCGAAAAGATCGGTGAGCGAATGAATGAGCGTCGCGCGCCGCCGCTCCGGGAGCGCGGCGTTGAAGCCCGCAATTTCGGCCATGCCGCCGACCCGGATTCGATCGCCGAGCCGTGTTATTGCGATCTTGTAGCTTTCGTCCATCAGCGTCGACTGCGGCGCGCGCGCCGCATCGACGATCGGGACGGTAATCGAATAGCCTTTCACGGGATAGACAGGAAGGCGAAGCCCGAGCGGCCGCGCCATCGCCGACGAAAAGCTACCGAGCGCGAGTATGAAATGGTCGGCCTCGACCCGGCCGCGATCGGTCCGTACCGCGGCGATCCGATCGCTATCGGTCTCAAGACATTCAATGGTCTCGGCGAAGCGGAACTGGACGCCGCGCGCAGCGGCCATCCGGGCAAGCGCGCTCGTGAATTTGAAACAATCGCCGGTCTCGTCGCCCGGCAGTCGCAGCCCGCCGACGATCTTCTCGCGCGCCGACGCGAGCCCGGGTTCGGCACGCAGGCACCCGTCGCGATCGAGAATCTCGAAGGGAATGCCGCCCCGGCGCAACACCTCGACATCGCGCGCGCTCGCATCGATCTGCTTTTGCGTGCGGAACAGCTGAAGTGTGCCTTTCGCGCGCGCATCATATTCGATTCGCGTCTCGGCGCGGAGCGCAATGAGCGCATCGCGGCTATATTCGGCGAGCCGTACCATCCGAGCCTTGTTCACCGCATAGCGCGCGGCGGTGCAGTTACGCAGCATCGCGAACAGCCAGGCGAGCATGTCGCGGTCGGCGCGCGGTTTCAGGATCAGCGGCGCATGCTCCATCAACAACCAGCGGATCACCTTTTGCGGGATTCCCGGCGCTGCCCAGGGCGCGGCATATCCCGGTGAGATTTCCCCGGCATTGGCAAAGCTCGTCTCGAGCGCGGGAGCGCCCTGGCGGTCAATGACGACGACTTCGTGGCCAGCCTTCATCAAATACCAGGCTGCGGTCACGCCGATGACGCCGCTTCCCAAAATCACGATCCGCATTTCGCCTCCGCGTCGACCTGGCACAAGGCCCCGCTTGCTCGTAGGAAAATATTTGCCGAATGTTCGTGCAAAGACTCGCGGAATATTCGAGCGTAATTCGTAGGGTGTATGAAATGACGACAAAATGCGGAGATCATTCGAATGGACCAACTTGATCGAAAAATCCTTCGGCACTTGCGGCTCGAGGGTCGCATCTCCAATAGCGACCTCGCCGCGCAGGTTGGCCTGTCGGCTTCGGCCTGCCATCGCCGCGTCGGTCTTCTCGAGGCGCGGGGCATCATTCGCGGCTACACCGCGATCGTCGCGTCTGCGGAGGAGAGCGGAATAATCGCGATCGTGCGAATTACGCTCGAAAAGCAGACCGAGGCCTATCTCAATCGTTTCGAGGATGCGGTGCGCGAGCATCCCGAGATCGAGGAATGTTTCCTGATGACGGGCGGCGCCGACTATATTCTTCGCGCCTCGGCGCCAAGCGCGGCGGCCTATGAGGAGATCCACAAAATGATTCTCTCGCGGCTCCCCGGTGTCGCGCGCATTCATTCGAGCATCGCATTGCGCAGCGTGCTCGACTATACGAAGCCGGTGCGAGCCCGCCGGCTTAGCTGATGCGCAGCCTTGCCCGCGCGTGGCTTGCTGCGGATCGGGCTGTCGCCATCGTCTGCTGCTCCCCGCGCCCTCCGGTGTCGGCCTGGGCGCATCGATACGGGAAATCTTATGTCCGAACCCGGCACGCCAACGTTCGACCAGCTACGCATCTTCCTCGCGGTCATCGAGTCCGGGAGCTTTGCCGGCGCCGCACGGCGGCTCGGCCGCGCAACCTCGGCGATCAGTTACGGCATCGCCAATCTCGAGGCGCAACTTGGCATCAGGCTTTTCGAGCGCCATGCAACTCGAAAGCCGAAATTGACCGATGCGGGCCATGCTGTCCTCGCCGAGACACGCATGATAGGCCAGGGCGTCGCCGGTCTTCGCGCCAAGGTCAAGGGGCTGCTCGACGGGCTCGAGGCACAGGTCGACCTGGCGATCGACGTCATGGTCCCGATGGAATGGCTCGTCGATATCCTCGATCATTTCGCCGACCAGTTCCCGACGGTCGCGCTCAATCTTCACGTCGAGGCGCTGGGCGCCGTCGCTGCGCTCGTTCTCGAGCGCAAGGCAGTCGTCGCGATCGGCGGTCCGCTCGCCTCCGAGATGCCGGGGGTCGAGACCGTGCACATCGGTTCGATTCCGCTCGTACCCGTCGCTGCGCCCGGTCATCCGCTCGCCCGGACCGTCAATCTCCATCCTGGCATGGCGCGCGAACATGTCCAGCTCGTGCTCACCGACCGGTCTCGCCTGACGGCGGGCCGCGAATTCGGGGTTGTCAGCCCGCGGACATGGCGGCTCGCCGATCTGTCGGTCAAACATGCGCTGCTTTGCAAGGGTGTCGGTTGGGGCAATATGCCACGTCCCATGGTCGAGGCCGATCTTGCAAGCGGCCGTCTCGTCGAACTCGTGATGCCCGACGATACGAGTGCGGACTATCGACTTTCCTGCATCTACCGCAGCGATGCTCCCCCGGGACCCGCCGCCTCCTGGCTGTTCGGGCAGTTTGCGGAAGTGAGCCGCAGGGGCGGCCGCCCCGCAGGCAGGATCAGCAAGGTGCCGCGGCTGGCCGAGCCACTGTTCTGAAAATTAGATAAGACGGTTCAATTTTATTCGGAGTTTTGCATCGCGCGGGAGTGCCTAAATGCTTCTTGCGGGACCAAATGGTCGGTCCCACAAAGGAGCAACATCATGAAATCTTTTGTTTCCACCGCAGCCGCAGTCGTGCTGGCCTTGGGGGTGAGCAGCGCTGCCTCCGCGCAAAGTTTCCAAGGCCCGTTCGTCGGAATCCAGGGCGGTTGGAGCCAGGACGATCTCGGCAATCCTTCGTCGAAAATCGGCGAGCTGCCTGTCGACACTTCCAGCGACGCGGCATCATTTGGTCTCTTCGCGGGCTATGACTTGACGCTCGGTGACCGGGTCGTCGTCGGGGCCGAAGCGGGTCTGCAGTTCGGGCTCGACGACCGTTTTTCACGCAGCAATGGCACCGCCCTCGTAACGATCGACCCGCGTCGCACGTTCGACCTTACCGCACGTGCCGGCTATCTGGTCGGCGAGGACACGCTTCTCTACGCACGCGGCGGCTACACCAATGCCCGCACAAGGGCGGTCGTGACCGACGCGGGCGGCATTCGGTCAGCGACCGACAACCGCGACGGTTGGCTCGTGGGAGGCGGGATCGAACATAGCTTGATCGACGCGCTCTCGGCGCGCCTCGAATATCGCTACTCGGATTTCGGCGAGGGCGACGGCAAATATGATCGCCACCAGACGCTGCTCGGCGTCACCTACCGGTTCTGACCAACATAATGCCGGGCGCGCGATGCGCGCCCGGCACGCCCCCCCGCCGACCAGGTCCGGGCATGTTCTGCCGCGATGCACGAAGACGCGGTCCGGACCGCGCGGCTCGCCCAATCCCAAAAAGGAAAGCAAAAATTATGTCCAAAGTCTATGATGTTGCCGTCGTCGTCGGTTCGCTGCGCAAGGAATCGGTGACCCGCAAGGCCGCGCAGGCACTTGCACGGATTGCGCCGTCGCATCTGGAACTGCGGATCGTCGATATTGGCGGCCTGCCCCATTATGACGAGGATCTGGAGGCAGCCGGTCCGCCGCCAGCATGGAGCCGCTTCCGCGACCTCGTCTCGAAAAGCGATGCGGTGCTGTTCCTGACCCCCGAATATAATCGGTCGGTCCCTGGCGTGCTAAAGAATGCGATCGACGTGGGTTCGCGCCCCTATGGTGAAAGCGTGTGGTCCGGTAAGCCGGCGGCGGTCATGAGCCTCTCGCCCGGCGGCATTGGCGGTTTCGGCGCCAACCATCACCTGCGCCAGTCGCTCGTGTTTCTGGACATGCCGGTCCTGCAGCAACCCGAGGCCTATGTGGGCGATGCCTATGCGCTGTTCGACGTGGCCGGAGAGTTTGCCGCTGAAGATGGGCGCATCTTCTTCAAATCATTCATCGATGCCTTTGCCGAGTGGACCGATCTGATCCTTGATCGCAGCTGAGGCGATCAGAAAACCGGGTCCCGCCTATCCCGGAGGCGGGCCCCCCCGACCGCCGGTGGGCCGAGGTCCGCCAGCACCTTAACTTTGAAAGCAATCCAATGTCATATGACGATGCAAGCGGTGAGTTCGAGGATTTTTCCCAAACGGGAGGCTCGACCCTCTCGACCGGAGCTCCCGCCCCCAGCGACCGCCACGTGCTGACGATGGGGCCCGACGGACCGATCGTGCTCCACGACGTCCATTTTCTCGAGCAGATGGCGCACTTCAACCGGGAAAAGGTCATTGAGCGCCAGCCGCATGCCAAGGGGGGCGGCGCCTTCGGCGTTTTCGAGACGACCGAGGACGTTTCGGCTTACACCAAGGCGGCGCTATTCGAGAAGCGCACATGCACGCCGCTTCTCGCGCGTTTTTCGACCGTTGCGGGCGAAATGGGCAGCCCCGACACATGGCGCGATGTCCGCGGCTTTGCGCTCAAATTTTACACGAGCGAGGGGAATTACGATCTTGTCGGCAACAACACGCCCGTGTTTTTCGTCCGCGATCCGATGAAGTTTCCGCATTTTATCCGGAGCCAGAAACGGCTGCCCGATTCGGGGCTGCGCGACAATCATATGCAGTGGGACTTCTGGACCAGCAATCCCGAGAGCGCGCACCAGGTGACCTACCTGATGGGCGAACGCGGCCTGCCGCGTAGCTGGCGCCACATGAATGGCTATGGGTCGCACACCTATTTGTGGATCAACAGAGAGGGCGCCAGATTCTGGGTCAAATATCATTTTCATACCGAGCAGGGGCTCGAATGCCTCGAAAGCGACGAGGCGGTCCGTCTTGCAGGAACAGATGCCGATTATCACCGGCGTGATCTCTTCGAGGCGATCGTTCGCGGTGAGTTCCCGAGCTGGCGCCTGTCGGTACAGGTCATGCCTTTTGAAGACGCAAAATCATATCGGATCAACCCTTTCGACCTCACGAAGGTCTGGCCTCACCGCGACTATCCGCTGATCCCGGTCGGACGCCTGACGCTCAACCGCAATCCGGAGAATTTCTTCGCGCAGATCGAGCAGGCCGCCTTTTCGCCGGGCAACACGGTGCCGGGAACGGGCCTCTCTCCCGACCGGATGCTTCTTGCCCGTGCATTTGCCTATAATGACGCGCAGCGAAACCGCATCGGCGCAAATTTCCATCAATTGCCGGTCAATCGATCCAACGCTCCGGTTAACAGCTATCTCGTCGACGGTCCGATGAACTATCACCACAGCGGCGCCGCGCCCGTTTATGCGGCGAACAGCGCGGACCGTCCGTGGGCGGACGAGAACGGCCCTTCGGACGATGGTTGGGAAGTCGACGGCATCATGGTTCGAACGGCCTATTCCCGGCGTCCCGATGACGATGATTTTTCGCAGGCCGGCGTCCTCGTTCGCGACATATTCGACGAGGAGCGCCGAACGCGGCTCGCCGAACAGGTTGTGGCGAGCCTACGTGCAGGCGTTCGCGACCCGGTCCTTTCGCGGGTGTTCGATTATTGGAAGCAGGTCGATCCTGCGATCGGACACCGAATCGAGACGCTTTTCCGGAAATCTTAGGACGATCTGTCTCGAACCCGGCCCCGGCTCGCGCGGGCACGTCCCCGAAGGCCGGGGCACGCCATGCGGTCGGGTGCCATCCGGCGGCGGCCTATCGTGCCTGGGTGTTGATCCCTTTCGACCGGGCCATCACTGTTACGGTGCAGCCGCAATTTGAAAGAGGGCCGGATTGACCCATTGGGGAATGACCTTCGTGTAGCTCCGTCCGAGTATCGATGCGATGCCACCGCGCTAACCGCGACTGGATCCGACGCTCTCCTCCTGCGGCACGCGTGTGCAAATCGGCGATTGCCCGCGCCCGTATATTGGTGCCTTTCCACAAACTCGATCCCACTCTACAGCCGCCCAATGACCAGGGGCTCAATCATTGCAGAACGTGTCGAGGCGCTCGTCCGGCGAATGGAAGGGACGCCGCTTTGCGACGAATGCATAACGGACCGGCTCGACCTTTCCTCGGTTGCGCAGGCAAGTGTCGCGACCGGAGCGGCTGGCGGCGTCGGAGGTTTTGAACGGTTAAGGGCTACCTGCGGCCTTTGCGGCGAGCAGCGGCACGTCCTCCGGTACAAAGGCTGATCTCGCCCTTTTCCCGCGGCCAGATCGAGCGCGGCTCAATGGGGCGTGCTCTGGCACCGGCAGGCGGCGCCAGGGGCCGCGCATTGTCGTGGGCCGCGCAGCGCACTTGGCTCGCTATCCTTGCCGGACGGCGGCTGGCTCCCAGACCCGCGCGCACGCCGTCCGACTGCGGCCTCGCCAAGAGCGCGTATTTTGTTGGCGCTGCGCGCCGTCCCTTGGTGCCCCATGATCGCCGTAGGGATTGAATAGATCGGTTGGCCATATGGGGGAGCGAACGATGTTCAGCCTGATCCTCCTCGTCTCGGTCATACCGACGGTCCCATCCTTTGCCTGTACGCCGGTCGCGGTCCGGGATGGCGACGGGTCCATCTGGTGTGCGGAAGATCCGTATATCCCCTTTTCCGAGGTCTCAGCGCGCGAAATCGACGGCAACTGCAGTCCGGATCATCCCTGTCCGGCTGCCGATGCGGCCGCGCCTCGTCCCGTTCCGGCGATAACGCCCGCGCGATGCTCCGCAGCGATTTTTGCCGAAGTATCAGGGTTGCCGCCGCTGCGATTGATCGGACCGGATTCGGCGCGTGGGTCGGGTGGGGCCGCCTTGGCGTGCGGCGCTGAACGTTGGATCGATGTGGCGACAGCCTTGTCTCAATTGCTCAAGGCCACCCCTTCAGCCGCCTTTCTGCGGGACCGGCTCGCCTTTTGCCGTCAACCCCTTGCGGGGTTCGCCCTCGCGTGCCGCTCGGTGACGGCAGCTCCCGGTCCCTTCTTCTGGCGCCATCGGGGATGTCCCCCGAGCAACCGAAGGAGAAAACCCATGCCGACCATCGCCAACCTCAACGTCAAGCCCGACGGCAGTTTCGAAGGCACGCTTGCCACCCTCAACGTCACCGCGCCGATCGCCATTGTTCCGAACGGCCGCAAGACCAAGGACAACGAACCCGACTATCGCATCCTCAGTCGCAAGAATGGCTTCGAGCTCGGCGCCGGCTGGAAACGCTTCTCGCAGAACAATGGCGCCGAATATGTGTCGGTCACGATGTCGGCTCCCGAGTTCGGGACCATCTACGGCAATGTCGCCAACGCCCCCGGCGACGACCCGATGAAGAAGGTCATCATCTGGAACCCGCCGGCCTGACGGGCTCCCCGGCTCCGCCTTCGGGCGGAGCCGATTGATTTTGACGACGTGAAGGCGGTCCTGTGGGCCGCTTTTTTGCATTTCCTGTGCTTATGGGCGTGCGGTTCCGGAAACCCGCGCCGGATAATCCTTTTCTTCGGCAAATGGCGTGCCGCGATCAACGAGGGCCGCGCGCGTTGCGAACGGCAGAATGTCGACATGTCTGCGAAGCAGAGGGCCAGGGATGCGGCCGGGACGCGGCCGCGAAACGGGGAGGATGGGGCATGGGGCGCTGCCGCATGGAAGCGGGCCATTCCCGCTCTCGATTGCCGCTGATCCCTTGGCCGAGGCCAGGCCTCCTTCAATCAACCCGTGAAGGGTCCCCACGCTTCGCTCGGGCCGCGGCTTCGCGCGCGGTGATTGCGGCCTGTCCTCGTCCGGCGGGGCGCCTGTCGAGCGGGAATGGCCCGCTCCCAGGGACAGGAGTTTATCCCATGCCGCTTTCCACCGCCCAATCGCTTGGCTGGAGCCTCGCCCGGACAATGATGACCGTGATCATTCTCGTCGAGACCAGCGCCGGATATTCGGTCATGCCGCTCGACGAGTTCGACGGCGATCCCGAAACGATCGTCTGCGAATATGACCCGTTCAATCGCTGAGTATCTGGAGTTTCGGTCAATTTGGTGCCGGCTCGGGTTTCGCCTCGAGCCGGCCCTTGCCATGTTGCCGCTGGAGATCATGCTGTGGAGGTGGTCGCGCGCGTGTCGCACGAGAGAACGGCCATGACCCTGATGCTGATCCTTGGCGCGGCTGCCGCCTGCGGCTTTCTGCTTTTGCTGATGCGCTGCGCGACGTTCGCGCTGCCCGTCGTCGCGGGGCTTGGCTTCGCTTTTTATCTCCGAGACCTTGGATTTGGCTGGATGGCCATCATCGCGACGGGGTTGCTGGCGGGCATCTTGGCTCATGCCCTCGGTCGGCTGCTGGCGCGCGGCCCGGCTCCGCTTGCTGTCCGGCTTGGCGTCATCCTGCTATTCGTAGGCGCCGCCGCGGCTGCTGGCTTCCAGGCTGGCGCAATGCTCGCCGGGCTTGCGGACTTCGATCCATGCGCGCAGCGCGGGATGTCCATCCTGATCGCCCTCATCACCGGCTACGCCAGCTGGCGCGATCTCCTGGTGCCGCGGCGCGGCATCGAGCGACCCGCGTTGCACAGCTAGGCGTTCACCCGATGCTCGTCTTTCTTCCGATTCCGGCCGACTGGTGACGCTTCCTCCGTCAGGCCGCACATCGCGGCTTCTCGACATGCGCCATCTGTCAGCGGACCGCTTCGCTGACCCGGCTTGGTGCAACCGCGCCATTCGTCTTTCTTCCCCCGGCGTGCCGCCGTTCCTCGCGAACCAAGAAAGACGCGCCGGCGCGGTCCTCCGCTTTGCTCCGGGCCTGCGGCTGCACCGCCGGTCCCCGCTGACGATCGATGCGCATCGAGGCCGCGATGGTGCGGCTCGAGCCAAGGAAGGAAAATATCATGGCCAGGATCGGCACGTTCAAGAAAGTCTCCGGAGAATTTCGGGGTCAGATCACCACCCTCGCGGTGCAGGCGAAATCGGTTCGCATTACGCCCGAAAAGGAGCCCAGCGGCAACGCGCCCAGCCACCGCGTCTTTGTCGGCGACGTCGAAGTCGGCGCGGCCTGGGAAAAGCAGACGCAGGACAAGCGCCCCTATCTTTCCGTCAAGCTCGACGACCCGAGCTTCACGGCGCCGATTTTCGCGCAGCTCTTCGCGGGCGAAGGGGACGAGCATGATCTGGTCTGGAGCCGCCAGACCCGCCGCGGCGACTGAACCGCGGCCGCCCCGCCCGGCGATGCCGGGCGGGATACCCATTAATGGGGGACGGGATCGCCGCGCCTTGGAATTGGCGCGGGCCCGCGATTCATCAACTTTTCGGCTTCCTGCGGGGGCTGTCATGGCGGGTGACAAGAGGGCCGAAACCGAACAATCGCCGCGCCTCGACTTTCCGGGTTACGCCCAGGAGTTCCTCCGCCGCAGCCCGGAATATATCCGCGACCATGACAGCGCCTTGTCGGATCGCCATACCGATCCGGCGGCGCAGGAGGGAATGGCCCGGCGATGGGGTCTTTGCTTTCCCGGTCGATCCGCGCCTTTCGGCGCTCGAATCGCCTGCCTTCTGGGACCCGGCTGTTTGCCCTTACGTCGTGATCATCGTTCGTGCACTCCCGGCTATTGGGGCCGGCTCGCTCCTCGATCCGGCTCGCTGGACGCATCGCCATGGCTATCGGCGCGGGTTGGATGCAAGTCACTATATATTGAGCGACGGCGCGGCGTTCCACCGGATCTGGCTGCGCGGCGATCCGGTCGGCGGTGCATGTGCTTGCCAGATCCTGCTCGATGCCATGATGGAGACACGCCTTCAGGCGGTGTCCGATCTCGATCGATGGCTGCGCGGGCAATCATGCGCGCTGGGGGCTGCCCGGCCGACACCCTATCAGGCCCGGCGCCTCGAATTGCTGCTGTCGATCCTCGACCTTCGGGGCGCTGCCCAGGTCACGAGTCACGAGATCGCGCGCCGGCTCATCTATCCGCGCTTCGATGTCGGCCGTGGCGCTGCATGGAAATCGTCGCCCGAGCGCCGCCGGACGCAGCGCCTGATCCGCGAGGCGGAAGCGCTGGCGGCTGGCGGCTACCGCGCGCTGCTGGCGGGCCGCGCGGGGCGACAAAAATAGCCGCCAATTCTAGCCGCTCCCCCGTGCCGCGGCTTTCGCGCCACGACGCGCCACGATCCGCCGTTCCTTCTGGTTCGGTCCGGCGGCCCGAAGGAGTTGCCCATGACCAATCTGCCCGCGCCGCGCTATCTGAAGACTCCTGATGCCGCGCTTCGTGTCGGACTTTCGCCGAGGACCCTCGAAAAGCACCGCTGCTATGGAACGGGACCCGCCTACCGCAAGCTGGGCGGTCGTGTCGTCTATGCCATTGACGATCTCGATGCCTGGGCCGATCTCGGCCGCCGTTCCTCGACCTCGGATCCCGGCGTCGGGACGGTCCATCCCGCGCGCCCGGTGCGCCGCTGATGCGCGGCGACACCGCGGTGAACATCGTCGGGTTTCGCTCCCCGGTGCGCCCTCGCGCCGAAGTATTCCTGCGCGCCGACGGCAAAAGGCGTGTGCGCCGGGTCATCGATGCGATCGACGCCGTCGAGGCCGGGACCATCGATGCGTGCAACCTCGCGCCCGATCACCGGCGTCCTCTTGCCGGCTGTCTTGCCGCAGAGGCGCCGTTCCGGCCGCACAAGGCCGAAAGAAATTCGGCATGGCTCCACCGCCAGGGGTTCGACCGATGAATCGCGCATATGTTTGGGCGACGGTCGCCGCGGCGGGGCTGTTTGGCGGCCTGTTCCTGTATCTCGCGTGGCAGCCGCCGGCGCCGCGCTTGCTCTGGAACGCCAGCGCCAGCGCGCCCGTAGGGCTCTATCATATCGACCGCACGGCCGATATCCGGCGCGGCGATCTGATTGCGATCAGGCCGCCGGGCGCCGTCGGCGCCTTTCTCGACGAGCGGCACTATCTGCCTGCGGGTCTCCCTCTGCTGAAGCGCGTCGCCGCCTTGCCGGGCGCGCGTGTCTGCCGCTCGGGTGCCTTTGTAATGGTTGATGGCGTCGGCGTCGCGCGCGCCTTGCCGCGCGATCGCGCGGGGCGACCGCTGCCGGCCTGGCATGGCTGCCGCGTTGTGGGCGCACAGGAAATCTTCCTGATCAACGCGCCGCCGCTGAGCCTCGACAGTCGATATTTCGGCCCGCTTCCCGCCGCCGGACTACTCGGAACCGCGCATCCGCTTGTCACCCGCGCCAGCTTCGGCAGTCCGATGCGCTGGCACATCCAAGCGCGCATTTTCAACCAGTTATCAACCAGAAGCGAGCAAACCCCATGATTGTCGGGTCATTTCGAAATCGCGGCGACGGCTATGTCGGCCGCATCCGGCCACTGAGTCTCGACGCCGAGATCAGCATCGAACGCACCGAACGCACGGAAGCCGAGGGCCCGGCCGACTGGCGCATATTCCTGGGCAAGGTCAAGGACGGCATCGAAATCGGCGTCGGTCGAACCGACTTCGGGTCGCTCGGCCTCGTTATCGCGATCGAAATCGACGACCCCGCGCTTGGCGCACCGCTGCGCGCCAATCTGGTCTGCGACAGCTTCCGCGGCGGGCCGCTGCGGCTGCTCTGGTCGCGGTCCGATGCCGCCGGGCGGCCCTGAACCATGGCGATCGCGATGCACTTCCGTCGCTCGGCGCTCGCGCTCGCCTTGCACCGGACGGTGCAGGCATCTGCATTAGCAAGCGCGCTCGCCATGTCGTCGCCGAGCGCGGCTGCCGCTTCGCAAGCATCGTCCGCCGCGCATCCCTATGCCGCCGCGGTGACCGAAGCCGCGCAGCGGTTCGGCATTCCCGAGACATGGATCTGGCGCGTGATGCACGCCGAAAGCGGCGGCAATCGGCGCGCGGTGTCGCCCGCCGGCGCGATGGGTCTCATGCAGGTCATGCCGGCTACCTGGAGCATGTTGACGTCAAGGCATCGGCTCGGGACCGACCCGTTCGACGTCCGCGCCAACATCCTCGCGGGCACAGCCTATCTGCGCGCCATGTGGGACCGTTATCGCGACATTCACCTGATGCTGGCCGCCTATAATGCCGGGCCCGGGCGCGTCGATGCCTACGCCGCCGGGCGTCGCGGATTGCCGGCCGAAACGCTCGCCTATGTCGCGGCGATCGCGCCCGATCTCGGTTCGGCAGCGCGCAGCCCGGTTGCCGTGGCACTGCCGCCGGCGGCGCCCGGATGGCGCGATGCCGGCATTTTTGCGGATCGAAAAATGCCTTCGGTCGGCCGACAGGATGTCGCCGCCTTGCCCTCGCCAGATGCGCCAGAAGGCAATTCTCGTGCGCGTGTCGCAGCGGCCGACCCGCTCTTCGTGCCGGTTTCCGGAAAGGATCGCTGATGGCAGATCTTTCATATTGTCCGCGCCTTATTGCGCTGCTTCATTCTGACTCATCGCGACAGAGCAGGCTCTGCGGGACAGCATTGCGGAGGTCTTGGGGAAGAGCTGGCAGGTCCTTCATGCTGCAAGGGTTGCAGGGCCGCGATGCTGCGCATCGGACCCATATTTTGGATACACACCTCACGCACGGGTGCATCCAGCTTTTCCGCCACTTTTCGAGAGTGCGATCAGAGTACAGCTCGTGCCGGATTCAGAAAGATACCGGATTTTCGCCGCCTTTCGAGAGTGCGATCCGTACTCTGGCCGGGGCGAGACGATGAAGCAGGTCCAGCATACGGTCCGGGTGCCTGCGGCTGTCGACAAGGCTCTCCGGAAGCTCGCCGAGCAGCGCGGCGTGACGAACTACGCGATGCTCCAGCGCAGCTTGCAAGTCGGTGTCGCCGCCCAGACGAGCGAGCCGACAGCATCAGCCGTCGATCGCGAGTTCCTCGCCGAGGTCGCGTCGATCAGCACCCGCCTCGAAGAAATCGAGCGGCTGATCGACCGAACGCTGTTCACCGCCTGCGCGGCCTATTGCTATGCGCGCGCTGTGGCAATCGACAGCGACGAGTCCGACGAGGACATCGCCGACGGGGTGAGGCCCGCCTATGAGCGGCAACGAGCGATGGCGGGGGCGCCGTCATGAGCGATCACCACGATCGCCGGCTCCATGCCGAGACGCTGCGCCGTCATCATCGTTATATCCAGACGCGGAGCTTCAAACGGCAGGTCGCGATCATGGCCTCGTCGGTCGCGCTTGGCGGACTCGCCGCGCCCTATCTTCTGCTCGATGCACGGGTCATGCATGCGGCGGGCAGCTGGTATCATGCGAAGATGCTGACATGGTTTGCCGGCGGCGCGGATGGCGATCCCGGGATGACGATCCGCTATGGCGAAGCAGACTATGAGGTCTCCGCGCGCGCGGTCGCAGGTCATCGCTATTATCGCGAAGCGGCGGGCGTCACTCACTCCTTCGTCCTGCGTGGGAGCATGCTTGGCTTCGTGGGCTGGCTGTCGGGCCTGTTCCTCCTGCGCGGCGCCGCGGCGCGCCGCCGCGAGCGTGCGCTGCGCGATCGGTTTGTCGGCGGCACGGAGGTGACGAGCGAAGTCGAACTCGTAAAGCTGGTCGGGGCGGAGGCGGACGGGCGCTCGCTCGCGATCGGACCCATCGCACTCCCGCCGCGTCTCGAGACCCGGCACATGGCAATGGTCGGTACCACCGGCAGCGGCAAGACGACCGTGCTGCGCCAGTTGCTCGATGGCATTGAAGCGCGCGGCGAGGCGGCCTTGGTCTATGACACCAGCGGTGAGTTCATCGCTCATTATTACGACCCCGAGCGCGGCGACATCATTCTCAATCCCTTCGATGCGCGCTGCGCTTACTGGTCCCCTTTTGCCGAGATCGCACACCCCGCGGACGCCGACCGGATCGCGCAACAGCTGATCACCGAGACCGGGCAGCACGACCGCGACGTCTGGCTCGAGACCAGCCGCATCCTCGTCGCCAATATGCTGCGCGCGCTGTGGCGCGAGAAGAAGGGGACATTGCCCGATTTGCTCCACGCGCTTCAGCTTCGCACCAAGGAAGATCTCAAAACATGGCTTGGCGACAGCTCGTCGGCGCGCACCTTCGCCGAAGACGCCGATCGCGCGACCGGCAGCGTGCTGTTCATGCTCGCAAAAGCTGCCAACCTCATCCAGTTCCTGCGGGTGCAGGATGGGGACGAGGAGCCTTTCTCCTTTCGCGCGTTCCTTTCCGGACTCGACGAGCGCGAAGGGGCCAGGCCGTGGATCTTCGTACCGCGCAAGGAGGATTATTTCGAGGCGTCGAAGCCGCTGCTCGCCTGTTGGCTCGAATGCGCCGCAAGCGCCTTGCTCGGGCTTGCGCCGTCGGCGAGCCGCCGCGTCTGGTTCCTGCTCGACGAGCTCGCCGACCTGCCGCGCGTCGACAATCTCGCGCGGCTGCTCCCCGAGGGCCGCAAGTTCGGCGCGGCGGTCGTGCTGACCTTCCAGGCCGTTGGCCAGATGCGCCATCGCTACGGCAAGGACCTCTCCGAATCGATCCTCGGCTGCTGCAACACCAAGCTCTTCCTCCAGATGATCGATGGTGAGAGCCGCAAATGGGCAAGCGAGACGATCGGTAGCTGCGAGGTCGAGGTTCACACCATGACGGGCGCGCTCGGCGATGGCGACGAAAAGCCGAGGATAACCTTGAGCCGCCAGCGCAAGCTGAGGCCAGCGGTGTTTGAGAGCGAACTGCGGCTCGCGCGGCACGAGGGTTATTTGCTGTTTCCTGATGGCCTGCCCGTCGCGCGGATTGCGCTCACCGCCGACCATGTCGCGCGGCGGGGGGATCCGCGCCAGCGCGCATTCGTCGAGGCCAATCCCGAGACCGGCCTGTGGTTGCGGTCGGCGATCGCCTTGCCCGCGCCGCCGCCCGTGGCTGAGCCCCGCGCAGCCGCTGCGGAGCCGGAATCGACGCGTGGGGGTCGCCGTCCCGGTACCAGTGGAGGGCCAGTCTGATGGTCGCGTCGGTATCCGCGCTGACCAGTTCGGCGCAGGCGAACAGCTATTATGAGACCGATGATTATTATGCCGATGGCGGACTGTCGCCTTCCGAATGGAATGGCAAGGGCGCCGAAAAACTCGGCCTGTCGGGCGAGGTCGATCGCGAAATCTTTCGCGAGTTGCTCGACGGAAAGATCGGCGACCATCAGCTCGGTACGATACGGGCCGGGACGTTCGAGCATCGGCCTGGATGGGACGTCACCCTGAGCGCCCCCAAGTCGGTGTCGATCATGGCCGAGGTCGCTGGTGACCGGCGGTTGATCGCGGCGCACGGCGAAGCCGTGAAAATGGCGCTCGAGCATATCGAGGCGCATATGGCTGCGACGCGCGTCCGGCATGGCGGTACGGTCACCCGCGAGGCAACCGGAAACCTCATCGTCGCAAGTTTTCAGCATGGCACCAGCCGCGCACAGGATCCGCAGCTGCACACGCACAACGTCATCATGAACGCGACGCAGGGCGAGGACGGATCGTGGCGCAGCCTTGAGCCGCGCGCGATCTACCAGCTCCAGAAGCAGATCGGCGCGATCTATCGGCAGGAGCTGGCACTGAAGGTCCGCGAACTCGGTTACGAGATCGAGCCGGCCAGAGAATCGATGTTCGAGATCAGGGGCGTCTCCGCTGAGGTGATGACGGCATTCAGCACCCGAAGCGCCGCGATCGAGGCCGCGCTTGTTGAACGCGGGTCATCGCGCGAAGAAGCCAGCGCTGCCGAGAAGCAGGTCGCGGCGCTCGGTACGCGGCAGGCAAAGATGGCGGTCGACCAAGCGTCGCTCATCGCCGATTGGCGCGCGACCGCCGATCAGGCGGGGTTCGATACCGACGCGCGCCTGGCGCTCGTCCGCGAGGCCAAATCGAATTCGGTCGTTGCGGCGAGAGTTGCCGAGCAGATGAACGCGGCCGAGCGCGCCGTGGCCCATGCCGCCGAAAAGCTCGGCGAGCGCCAATCGGTGTTCTCGGTTGCGGCAGTGCACGAGGAAGCAGGGCGCGTCGGATTGGGGCAGGTCGGCTATGCCGCGATCGGATCGGCGATTGCGGCGGCGGTTGAGCGGGGAGATCTGATCGACCGCATCTTTCTCGATCGGCGCGGCGCGGCGTTTGCCGGACTTACCACCCGCAAGAATATCGAGGCTGAAACCCGATTGCTGCGGATCGAGGCCGATGGCCGCGGCGCTTTCGCACCGATCGGCTCGCCGCTGATGGCAGCTAAGGCGGTGGCGACGGCTGCGCGGCAAGGCGAGCGCGCCGGCTATGCCTGGAACGATGACCAGCGCACGGCGACCCGGCAGCTGCTGACGAGCCGCAACCGGATCACCGCTGTGCAGGGCTATGCCGGCTCCGCCAAGACCACCACGGTGCTCGCGACCTTTGCGCGCGAAGCGGAGGCGCGAGGGGTCCCTGTTATCGCGCTCGCGCCAACCGCGTCCGCGGCGATGGTGCTCGGCGAGGCATTGGGAACACGCGGCGATACCGTTGCGCGCCACATGCTGGCGCCGCGGCGGACGGAGCCCGGGTCGTCCGCCGCGTGGATTGTTGACGAGGCGTCATTGCTCTCGGCCCGCGATACGGCGCGCCTGTTCGAACTGGCCCTGAAGTATGACGCCCGCGTCATCCTTGTCGGCGACGTCAAGCAGCTCGGCTCGGTAGAGGCGGGCGCGGCCTTCGCGCAGCTCCAGACTGCCGGAATGGAAACCGCCAGGCTCGAAACTATCGTCCGGCAGACCAATCGCGCGACCCGCGAGGCGGTGCTCGCGTCGATCGAGGGGGATGCAAAAAGGGCACTCGCCTCTCTCGATCGCGGCGGCGGCGCAATCGTCGAGCACGCCGATCGCGCCGAGCGCTTTGCCGCCATCGCCGAGCGCTATGCCGGCCTCGACAAGACCAGCCGCGCGCGCACCCTTGTCGTCGAACCGTCGCGCGACGGGCGCGATGCGCTGACCGCCGATATCCGCCGGGCGCTTGCCCGCTCGGGCGCCCTCGCTGGTCCAGCCGTCACGCTGGAAAGTCTTGTCAACAAGGGGCTGACCCGCGCCGAGGCCCGCGACCCGCTGAGCTACGAAAGGGGCGATGTCGTCCGCTTCTCGCGCGATTATGCCGACAAGGGTGTCAGGCGCGGCGAGGCCTGGCGCGTCGAAACCGTCGATCCGGCGAAAGCGGCTATTGTGCTTAAGGCGGAAGACGGACGCGAAGTGGATTGGCGCCTGCGGCAATGGGGTGCCGGCAAGGTGCAGATATTCGAAGCCCAGCCGCTTGAGCTCAAGGTGGGCGACAGCATCCGCTTCACGCGGAACGATCGCGAGGCGGGCCGCGTGAACGGCGCGCGCGCGGAGGTGACCGCGGTCGATGCCGCGCAACGGACGGCTGCCATCCGCGACGCGCGGGGGCGGTTCCAGACGCTGCGGCTCGATAGTGCCCACGACCGTCACATCGCACACGGTTATGTCGATACGGCCTTTGCCGCGCAGGGCCGCACGGCCGAGCATGTAATCGTTCACGCCGACAGCCGGGCCACCAATCTCGTCGACCAGAAGAGTTTTTACGTCGGAATCTCGCGTGCCAAACAGTCGGCGACGATTTTCACCAACGACCGCGCGAAGCTCGTTTCCGCGATCCGCGAACGCGCCGGAACGGTCCAGACAGCGATCGTGCAGGCTGCAACTTCGGCGCCGGCATCGCACAAGACAGCAGGAACGGGTCTGTCCAGATCACTGTCGTCCGGCGCCGCCATGGGTCTTTAGCGGCGCGGTGCCTGGACGTCGGATTTGCGGCATGATCAGTCTTCGCCGGCCGCAAAATAGGCAGTGAGCCGATGCGTGAGATGAGGGGAGAGCCGGATATTGGTTCGCCGGCCGTCGCCATGGTCCGCCTCGCGCATGAGAAGGCCGGCATCGCAGAGACGCTGAACCAGCCGCTGCGCCGACGTCGTCGGCAGCCCCGACGCGATGAAGGCGGAACTCACCGAAACGGGCTTTGCCTCGCATTCGTGAATAAACAGATCGATCAAAATCTCCCAAGCCGGTTCGCCGAACAATTCGTCGGCACCCACGAGCTGGCGGCGGAGCAGCCTGCGCCGTGCGGTTCGGCGGGCGTTGGCCAACGCAAGACTGGAATCCTCAGGGTCGCCGGCGCTGTCGCGCAGGCGTTGCGAAGACCGCCGTTTCGGCGGAGCTCGGCGGTGTAGGATCAGGCTGTGGTTGTTGCTCGTCACCACAATATGCTCGAGCAGGTCGACATCAAGCGCATAACCGATCGAAACCAGCCGTTCGGTGATGTCGATGTCGCTGCGGCTCGGTGTCGGATCGCCGCTGGGGTGATTGTGGACGAGAATGACGCCGGCGGCATTGAGCTCGAGCGCGCGGCGGAATATGACCCGTGCATGGATGGTCAGCTGCCCGATCGTTCCGTGCTGCATTTGCTCGTCACCGATCACGCGCCGCGAGCCGTCGAGAAACAGCGCGCGGAGAATTTCATGCGAAAGCGCGCCCATCGACGCCTGCAGATAGCGTATCAGTTTAGGATCGGCGGGCGTGACGGCGCGTCCGGCCACCTCCGAGCGCATCGCCTCGAGCGTCGCCGCACGCGCAGCGCTCAGCATGCCCGCCACCGGACTGTCTTTCCCGAGAATCCGGCGGAGCGATGCGGGGGACTGGGCCCAGACACGCGCGAGCGTGCGATACTCCAAGAGCAGGGTCTCGGCCATCGACTGGCTGTTCGCCGGATCGATCGCCGCGATCAGATCTGCCAGGACGGCTCGCTCGCGCCGCGCGTCAGCCGTTGCTGGTGACGCCAGGTTGCGAGGACAAGAATGAGAGGGACCGGCCAGGACGTCGCCACTTGCATTGTGAGATAGACCGCCGGCTGCATCGTCACGTCGAGGATCCGCGTCGTGTGCGCGAGAAGCGGAAGCATGTGCAGCACCGCGACGAACATGGGCCAGAAGCGATGCGCATAAAGTGCGAGCCCGGTTGTCGCCGCCGCGCCGAACAGGTCGATCGCGAGGTGGCCCGTATCGAGCACGCCAAACTCCGGCGGGATGAAGATATGGAGTAGCTGATCGGCTGCCACCATGGTCCAGGCGATGGCCGCCATCATTCGTTCGGGACCGCCACCGCGCCAGAGGGCATAAGCGGAAGCGATCAGCAAGAAGGCGAGAAACAAGGCTATGCGCACGGGCCCAGACTTCCATGCCGATCGCTCCCGGTCAATCGCATCAGGCGGCCGATGCCAATGGAGCATTGCCGGCCCGAGCGGTCTTTGGACATTCGTGAAGATCGTAGCCGGCGGTCTCGCGCCCGATCTCGACGAGATCGCCGTGGACGCGCAACATGGCGCCGCTGACGTCGACCAGAGCCATTTGCGCCTTCATGAGGCGCCGGATCGCGGCATGCCCTTTGGTTGCCGGCACGCCAACGGTGTCGCGGCGCGCGGTGACGACGCTCGTCATCAACGAGGACATGGCGATGAGTGCGTCGTCGATCCTGATCTCGGCTGCCGGCACATCGCGTGCGAGACGGGCGGTGGTGAGTGCAATTTCCTTGGGCATGACTTCTCCTTTTTCCGAAGCGCATGCATGCGCTTCGGCGTACGGCGTTGGACGTGAATCGGGATCAGCCGGAGATCAGCCGCGTCAGCGCCTGGGCGATCGCAAGTCCGGTCAGGATGAGCAGGGCCAGCGCGACCAGCATGGTCGCCATGATCCAGACTCGCCTGGTCCGGGCATGATCATGTCTCCAGAAATCCCAGAACGGCGGGTCGCTGGCCCTTGGTCCTTCCGTCGGCGAAGCGCTCTCGTGCACCGCCTCGGAAAGGCCTCCGTTCGGGAAGCTGGATGACACCAGTTCGCACCTTGGCGATACTATGATCGGATCGCATGATATCCGATCATAGGTCTGACGGAGCCGAGCGTAGATGATCGCGGCTTCGTCGCGGTTCGCGGCACCGAGAATGTTGCGAGCCGTGGTAATCCGCAGATCGACCGCCTGCTTGGAAATGTCGAGGCGGCGCGCGATCTGTTTCGATGTCTGGCGCTCGAGCAGCAGGTCGAGGCAAGCGCGCTGCTTGTCGGTGAGGCGCGACCAGCGCCCATGATCATCTGACGGCTGCGACCCCGAATCAGTCATTGTTGCACTGTTGTCAAAATCGCGGGGCGCGCAAGCTGCGCCTCGCGTTTTCCGGTTGCTCGCAGCATGTTACGCCTCGGGCGCCTACGCCACGGCCTGTCTTTCTTCGCCATCGTTCGCCGCGCGCAAATCGCTGTTGAATTCAGGCCTTCCGTGCGTCTCTTACTCGTCCCCGTCGAGCGCGGCGCCATTGCCCCGCGCCAGCAAACGGGGATATCGATGGGTGCAGAAACGATCCGGCTGGAGGCACGTCATCGCAGCGCGCGCATGTTGCGCACGGCGATGGGTGGCGCGATCGCCGAATGGCTCGCCGAACCCGACATCATCGAGATCATGCTCAATCCCGATGGCCGGCTCTGGGTCGACCGGCTGGGCTCGGGAATCGAAGAGGGCACGGAGACTCTGAACGCCGCTGACGGTGAGCGCATCATTCGCCTCGTCGCGCATCATGTTGGCGCCGAGGTGCATGGAGCAGCGCCGCGCGTGTCCGCCGAACTGCCCGATGGCGGCGAACGCTTCGAGGGATTGCTGCCGCCGGTCGTATCGGCGCCGACCTTTGCGATCCGCAAGCCTGCCATCGCCGTCTTCACCCTCGACGATTATGTCGCCTCAGGGACCATGTCGGTAGCGGCCGCGGATATTCTCCGGAGCGGCGTTCGCGATCGCCTCAATATCCTCGTCGCGGGCGGCACCGGGACCGGGAAGACGACGCTGACCAACGCGCTGCTCGCCGAAATCGCGGGAAGCCGTGACCGCATCATCCTGATCGAGGACACGCGCGAACTGCAATGTGTCGCGCCAAACTTCGTCGCGATGCGCACGAAGGACGGGGTGGCGTCGCTGTCCGATCTGGTTCGTTCCGCGCTCCGCCTCCGTCCCGACCGCATACCGATCGGCGAGGTGCGCGGGGCCGAGGCGCTCGATCTTCTGAAGGCCTGGGGCACCGGTCATCCCGGCGGCGTCGGCACGATTCACGGAGGCAGCGCGCTCGGGGCGCTCCGTCGCATGGAGCAGCTGATCCAGGAGGCCGTGGTCACCGTTCCGCGCGCGCTGCTTGCCGAGACGATTGATCTCGTCGCCGTGCTCGCGCGCGACGGAACGGGCCGACGCCTGTCCGAGCTCGCGCGCGTCGACGGGTTCGACCGGCTGAACCTCGAATATCGCCTGACACCGCTCATTGACCTTGAAGGAGACAATCGATGAACCACGCCCTGCGGCATGGCGCGCGTCGCGCCATGCTTTGCTCCACCGCGCTCGTCGTCGCGCTCGCGATATCCGTTCCGGCCTACGCCGGTGGTTCCTCGATGCCATGGGAAGCACCGCTCCAGTCGATTCTCGAGAGCATCGAGGGACCGGTCGCGAAGGTCGTCGCCGTGATCATCATCATCGTGACGGGCCTGAGCCTGGCGTTCGGAGACACGTCGGGTGGCTTTCGCCGCCTCGTCCAGATCGTGTTCGGACTGTCGATCGCCTTCGCGGCATCGAGCTTCTTCCTCTCCTTCTTCTCCTTTGGCGGCGGAGCGCTCGTCTGATGGGCCGGGAAGGGGAAGTGCCGGGCTATTTCGCGCCGGCGCACCGGGCGCTTGCCGAACCGATCCTGCTCGGCGGCGCGCCGCGCAGCCTTGCGATCGTCAACGGCACGCTAGCCGGGGCGATCGGCCTCGGCCTTCGCCTCTGGCTTGCTGGTCTGGCCATCTGGGCAATCGCCCACGCCCTCTCGGTCTGGGCCGCCCGCCGCGATCCGCAATTCGTCGACGTCGCCCGTCGCCATCTCAAATATCCCGTCTGGATGCGCCCATGATGAACCTCTCCGAATATCGTTCGAAATCTGCCTGCCTGGCCGATTTTCTCCCTTGGGTCTGCCTGGTGGCGGAGGGCGTGGTGTTGAACAAGGACGGCTCCTTCCAACGCACCGCGCGCTTTCGGGGTCCCGATCTCGACAGCGCCACGCCCGCCGAACTCGTGGCGGTGACCGCGCGCCTCAACAATGCGCTTCGGCGCCTCGGGTCGGGCTGGGCGGTGTTCGTCGAGGCGCAGCGGGTGCCTGCCCATGGCTATCCTGTGTCCGATTTTCCCGACCGCGTCTCCGAGCTGGTCGACGTCGAGCGCCGCGAGCAGTTCCGCGAGGAAGGTACGCATTTCGAGAGCTTCTATTTTCTCACTCTCTTGTGGCTGCCGCCCGCCGAGGAGGCCGCGCGCGCCGAGGCCTGGCTTTATGAGGGACGGTCGAAGACCGGCGTCGACCCCAGAGAATTGCTGAAAAGCTTTGTCGATCGCACGGGGCGCATGCTGCATCTCGTCGAGGGCTTCATGCCCGAGGCCGAATGGCTCGGCGATGGCGAAACGCTGACTTATCTCCACAGCTGCATTTCTACCAAGGTCCAGCGCGTCCGCGTGCCCGAAACGCCCGTCTATCTCGACGCGCTGCTGGCCGACGAAGCGCTGGTCGGCGGCCTCGAGCCGCGGCTCGGCGACCATCATCTGCGCACGCTCACCATCACCGGCTTCCCGAGCGTCACCTTTCCCGGCCTGCTCGACGAACTCAACCGCCAGGCCTTCGCCTACCGCTGGTCGTCGCGCGCGATCATGCTCGACAAGACCGATGCGACCAAATTGCTCACCAGGATCCGCCGGCAATGGTTCGCCAAGCGCAAGTCGATCGCCGCGATCCTCAAGGAAGTGATGACCAACGAGGCATCGGTGCTCATGGACAGCGACGCCTCGAACAAGGCCGCCGACGCCGACATGGCGCTGCAGGAGCTTGGCGCCGACGAGGCAGGCATCGCCTATGTCACGGCGACGATCACCGTGTGGGATCGCGATCCGGGCCAAGCGGCCGAGAAATTGCGGCTGGTCGAGAAGATCGTCCAGAGCCGCGATTTCACCTGCACCATCGAAGGCGTCAATGCGCTCGAAGCCTGGTTTGGAAGCCTGCCCGGCCACGTCTATGCCAATGTTCGACAGCCTCCCATTTCCACGCTCAATCTCGCCCACCTCATACCCCTCTCGGCGGTGTGGGCGGGGGCGGAACGCGACGAGCATTTCGGCGATGCGCCCTTGCTCTACGGCAAGACCGAAGGCTCGACCCCGTTCCGCCTAACTCTTCATGTCGGCGATGTCGGCCACTGTCTCGTGGTGGGGCCGACCGGCGCCGGCAAGTCGGTGTTGCTCGCGCTCATGGCGATGCAGTTTCGCCGTTACCAAGGCAATCAGATCTTCGCCTTCGACTATGGCGGGTCGATCCGCGCCGCCGCGCTTGCGATGGGCGGCGACTGGCAGGATCTCGGCGGCGCGCTTCACGATTCGGGCTGCGCGGAATCGGTTGCGCTGCAACCACTGGCGCATATCGACGACGTGGCGGAGCGGGCGTGGGCGGCCGAATGGCTGGCGGCAATGCTTGTCGCCGAGGGGATTGCGGTCGATCCGGCGGCAAAGGAGCATATCTGGTCGGCCCTGAGCTCGCTCGCGACCGCACCGCGTACCGAGCGGACGCTGTCCGGTCTGGCGATTCTGCTCCAGTCTCAGGAGCTCAAGCTTGCGCTCGCGCCCTATCTCGTTGGCGGTCCCTGGGGCCGGCTGCTCGACGCCGAGGCCGAGCGTCTCGGCACCGCGCGCGTCCGGGCCTTCGAAACCGAAGGGCTTGTCGGCGCGGCGGCAGCGCCGGCGGTGCTCTCCTATCTTTTCCACCGGATCGGCCAGCGGCTCGACGGGTCGCCGACGCTCATTGTCATCGACGAGGGCTGGCTCGTTCTCGACAGCCCGGCTTTCTCGGGGCAGCTGCGCGAATGGTTGAAGACGCTGCGCAAGAAAAATGCGAGCGTCGTCTTCGCGACCCAGAGCCTTGCCGACATCGAAGGGTCGAAAATCGCCCCCGCGATCATCGAAAGCTGTCCGACCCGGATATTCCTGCCCAATGAGCGCGCAGCCGAGCCGCAGATTGCGCGCATCTACGAGCGCTTCGGGCTCAATGATCGGCAAATCGAGATATTGAGCCGGGCGACGCCAAAGCGCGATTATTATTGCCAGTCGCGACGCGGCAACCGGCTGTTCGAGCTTGGTCTCGGCGATATCGCGCTCGCCTTCGCTGCGGCCTCCTCCAAATCCGACCAGATCCGCATCGGCGAGCTCGTCGCGGCCCATGGGCAAACGCAGTTCGCGGCGGCGTGGCTTCGCCAGCGCGGCCTTTTATGGGCCGCCGACCTGCTCGGCCACCTCGAAATTACAGCCCCTGAAGGAGAAATATTATGAAGACTTGTCTGAAGCGCCTGCTCGTAGCCGCACTGTTGCTTGGCCCCACCGTGGGCGTGGCGTCCGTGCCTGTCGCGGCGCAGATCGGCGGAATCGTCCACGATCCGCGCAACTATGCCCAGAACATCCTGACCGCCGCGCGCACGCTCGAGCAGATCAACAACCAGATCAAGCAGTTGCAGAACCAGGCGACTTCGCTCGTCAACGAGGCTCGCAACCTCCAGGGTCTGCCGGTTTCGACGCTGCAGGAGCTGCAGGGCCAGGTCGACCGCACCCGAGCGCTACTCGGCGAGGCGCAGCGCGTTGCCTATGATGTCGCCAGCATTCAGGGCGCGTTCGAAAGCCGGTATAAGGGCGGCGCGCTGAGGGGGTCGCAGGCGGCGATGGTTGCCGGCGCCGAGGCGCGCTGGAACGACAGCGTCGCCGCTTTTCAGGACGCGATGAAGGTGCAGGCCGGGGTCGTTGGCAACATGGGCGATGCGCGCCGGTCGCTGACCACGCTGGTGTCGGCCAGCCAGTCGGCCACCGGAGCCTTGCAGGCGGCGCAGGCCGGCAACCAGCTGCTTGCGCTTCAGTCGCAGCAGCTCGGTGATCTCGCGGCCGCCATCGCGGCGCAGGGCCGCGCGCAGATGCTGGGCGCGGCGCGCGCCGCAGCCGCCGAGGCCGAAGGTCGCGAGCGTTTTCGGCGCTTTCGCGAGCGCAACTGAGATGGGCCGGGCGGCGAAGATTGCCGGCGTTGCCGTGCTTGGCGGCGTCGCGGTGACGATCGCGCTCGTCGCCGCGATCGAGCCGTCCGCGCCCCGTGCGTCCGCTCCATTGGCTTCCGGGGCGGACGCACATCTTCTCGATGACATCGCGCGATGCCGGACCGTGACGACCGCCGACGCCGCATGCGAGGCGGCGTGGGAAGCGCGTCGTCGTCAATTCTTCGGCCAGATGGAGGAAGTGCGATGAACGACACCGGGGTGATCGATCAATTCCTCTCGGTTTTCTCGACCTATATCGACAGCGGCTTCGGGCTGCTCGGCGGCGAGGTCGGCTTCCTCTCGACGACGCTGATCGTCATCGATGTAACGATTGCCGCCTTGTTCTGGGCGTGGGGCGCCGACGAGGATGTCCTGCAGCGGCTCGTCAAGAAGACGCTCTACATCGGCGTCTTCGCCTTCATCATCGGCAACTTCCAGAGCCTCGCCACGATCATGCTGGAGAGTTTCGCCGGTCTCGGACTGAAGGCCAGCGGCGGCGCCATGGCGATCGGCGACTTCATGCGGCCCGGCGTCGTCGCCGAAACGGGCCTCGATGCTGCGCAGCCGCTGCTCGATGCGTCGGCCGACCTTGTCGGGCCGGTGGGGCTTTTCACCAATTTCGTCCAGATCATGATCCTGCTGATCGCCTGGGTGATCGTGGTGCTCGCCTTCTTCATCCTCGCGGTGCAGGTGTTCGTGACGATCCTCGAGTTCAAGCTGGTCACGCTCGCCGGCTTCGTCCTCATCCCGTTCGCCTTCTTCGGACGCACCGCATTCATGGCTGAACGGGTGCTCGGGCATATCGTTTCGTCGGGCATCAAGCTCCTGGTTCTCGCCGTCATCACCGGGATCGGGACGACGCTGTTCGACCGCTTTATCGAAGCGGGCCTCGGGCCGGCGCCCGACATCGAAGCAGTGATGGCGATAGCGCTCGGCGCGCTGACCCTGCTCGGCCTCGGTATTTTTGGTCCGAGCGTCGCCAACGGCATTGTCGCCGGAGGACCGCAGCTTGGCGCCGGCGCGGCAGCGGGAACGACGGTTGCGGCAGGCGCCACGCTCGCCGCCGGCGCGGCCGGCGCCACGCTCGCGACAGGCGCCGCCGC